>Ga0209430_1001181_pt1 | contig 20458 bp, 16 predicted proteins | sample BarGraIncub1133A_FD_184504 | JGI IMG/M metagenome (GOLD analysis project Ga0209430, IMG submission 184504) | Arctic peat soil microbial communities from Barrow, Alaska - Barrow Graham LP Incubations 11-33A (SPAdes) (version 2) | ecosystem: Environmental > Terrestrial > Soil > Wetlands > Peat... | reverse complement strand
GAAGCTGTACCAATTGCTCAACCAAAGGGTCTTTGCTTAAGAAATGTAGAATATTGATTTCAACAATTGAATACATAAATGTTCATGAGTTTTTAAGAATAAACCCACGAAGGTCGCTGCAAGAACAGCACTTTTGTGGGTTTTATTATTTCTGATAAATATTTAAGTACATCAACAGGTGCGGTCAGGGGGGCCGAATTCCTTGTTTCATTTCTTACAAAGACATTACAGTTCCAATATTCTTAAGAAAGGCTTAAAATATATGATAGACTGTACATAAAGTGATATAAACTATATATTATGTGAGGGTGAATTAAATTGAATCAGAAAACGAAACGTAAGTTCTGTGCTTTTTTAAGTGTGATTGTTCTGCTGGCATCATTTATGTCTTTTTCTCAAACGACTAGTGCGGCGGTTCAAGGATTTTCGGATGTTCCTGTAGGGTTTTGGGCGATTAAGGATATCAATGATCTCCGTGCTCTTAATATTACACAGGGAATTGGGAACAACAAGTTTGGCGTAGGCCTTAATATAAAAAGAGGCGAGTTTGTTACATTTCTTGTCAAACTCATGAAGTGGCCAACAGTAAGCCCTGTAAAAGGCAGTTTTATTGACAATACAAATCGGGCTCAATGGTATTTTACTTATGTAGAGACAGCACTGAAAAATGGAGTCATTACTGTCGATTCCACAAAAAAATTCAGGCCAGAAGCTTACATTACCCGAGAAGAAATGGCTGTCATGATTGTAAGATCGATGGGATATGATAAATTGGCTCAGAAACTGACTTATCTGGGCAAGCCCTTCCCTGATGTATCCACTAATACTGGGTATATTACCATTGCAAAGGATATGGGTATCGTCAGCGGCGCCACCTCTACATCTTTCCAGCCAGCGAAATATGCTTTGAGAGAACATGCCGCTACAATGATGATGAAGATGTATAATAGACTGATACCGCCAGTTAAGGAACTGCATGCTTTTTATGCCATTAAGTCCTATTCACAGATTAATATGATTAACAGCCTTAATTCAGCCTCATTTGGCTGGAGTCGTTTGGAATATGATACAGCCACCAAGCAGATGGTTCTAAATACCAGTAGTATGGGAAACGGTGAAGTTAACGAATATAGTGTACCCCCCGGCTACGATGAGCCTGTAGGTCTTGCACAGCAAAATAATGTGTCTACCCAGCTGATGGTTAGCTTGAAAGATCAGTCTGTTTTGGATAATATAAAAAATACGAATGTGAGTCTTGCAGAATATATACTGACCCATCCAGAAATACGCAAACAGGTGATACAATCCATTACACAGCAGGTAAAATCAATCAGTGGAGATGGTCCGATTGTTACCTTCAGTGGTGTGACTATAGATTTCGAAGCTATGAAGGGTACCGTACTAAAGCAAGCTTTCAATTCTTTCCTTCAGGAACTGAAGCTGTCATTAACTGCAAATAATATTAAAAATCTTTATGTAGCTGTTCCTCCCAAGGTAAGGGTGGGAGCATACTATGATGGATATGATTATAAAACAATTGGGCAGATTGCAGATAAAGTCATACTCATGGCCCATGACTACAATTCAAAGACGCTGACAGACAGTTATATGGCTGCAGGATGGGATAATACCCCACTCGCTCCATTGGATGAGGTTTATTACGCTTTAAAGGCTATCACTGATAAAAATACTGGTGTTGCAGACCTAAGTAAAATATGGCTCCAGATATCTTTTGACTGGGCTCAGTGGCAGAAGAAAGACGGTAAAACACTGAACCGTACTCCCATTTCTTTATCCTATGACAGCTTTCGGCAGGCACTTAGCAACAGCGGAGTCTCATATAATTACGATGCTAGCATCCAGAGCCCAAATGTGAAATTTTATGATTCAAAAACTGGAGAATATAATACAATTTGGTATGAAAATTCATCAAGTGTAGAAGCAAAAATTAATCTGGCAAAGATGTTCGGTGTGAATGGAATTTCGCTATGGAGGCTTGGCAATATACCCGATGATAATACAACAGCGGTCGACCAAAAATTTGGTCTGGGTATCTGGCAAAAAATCTTAGAGCTTGCCGGAAGGTCTTAACAGGGGAATCAATTGATATTTTCCTGTTGCTGTAAGTAGTATTTTCAAAACGAATTTAATTTTCACAGGGAAGAGTTCGATGAAAGTATATTCAATGCGTTGGTTGAGAAGATAGAAGCTATCTCACCAGCGCATTTGTTTTTGTCCGATGTCTACCGCCGCTAATACTCCCGCTTTTACAAGTGGGAGATAAGCGGCGCTATGACCCTGGACAACGATTTCTAAGATTTAGGGGGAGTAAAAACTCCCCCTGAATCAAAGAACTCTGTTTATATTGAGGAATGGGGTTAGAGTTGAAAATAACTTTCATGCTTTTAACGTGAGGTGGCTAAGTTCGGTACTGGTGCAAAAACCTACATCATGATATGATGCTATCATAAATTTCTTACAACTGGGTATATTTATAAAGATCAGTTGATTTAGTAAAGAGAACAGTCTGCCTCTTTTTGTTATTTGCACCTGTACCTAATTCATACACGCGTTTTCTAATAAAAGATGTTAGTCTAGTCATTTAGATAAATACCACTTTTTACAAAAGTAGGGGGTTTGTTTATGAAAATTTTTAAAAGTATATATAAATTTATAGACAAAATTATAAACGGATCGATAAAAAATAGAATTATACTGCTTTTCTCTTTGCTGATAGTATGTTCTATAGGGTTTGTGGGCTTTTTTTCTTACAATAAATCATCTGAAATCTTAACTGATGAAGTAGTAAAAAATACCAGCAATCTGGTTGAACAGACAGCGACAAATATAAATGCTTACTTTGAAGATATAAAGTTTACGGTCGTATATATTGCAACAAATCAAATCACTGCTGATAGAGTTAAAGGTTTTTCCAATGACAGTTGGTCTTATAAATACGACGAACAAAAAAGAGAACTTGAATTGGTTAGCGGGATACTTAGGGTAAAATCCAATATCTTTGATATTCTGGTAGTCAGTAACGCTGGACTTAAAGATAATGCAATTTTAAATCAATTAGTCAGTCCCAAATATGACTTCTTTAAACAAAAATGGCTGACAGAGGCACTTCCTAAAGATAGCCACGAAATTAAATTTATTAGCTTACATCCTCAAGATTATTATGCAATTTCTGAATATGATTCTATCGAAGAAGGTGCAGAGACTGTTTCAGCTGCTATCATGATGGATTCGAGCAACATTCAGGGTAATACTGCTTTCGTGATGTGCGACTTTGAACTCAAAAATATAAACAGTTTAATACAGTCTCTGAAGGTGCAAAATGGTGGAATTGTTTCCCTTTTGGATGACAAAGGGAAGATAATTTATAGTTCTGAAGATAACTTAATAGGTAAAGCTATTGATAGCAGCGACTACAGCTTGATTTTTAACAACACTCTTGGAAGTGTAATTAAAAAAAGTGAAAAGGGACCGGAATTAGTCATTTATTCCACAATAAAATCGAGTGGCTGGAAGGTTACAGCAACGATTCCTATGAGTAATATATACAGCAAATCTAATAAAATACGTGAAGTTACTTTCAGAACAGCCACAGTATGTATAGTACTTGTAATCTTACTATCCATAATTATTTCTACTGGAATAACAAAGCCCTTATACAGGCTTATTAAATACATGAAACATGCAGAAGAAGGAAAGCTAGATATAAAAGTTATTAGGACAGGTTATGGAGAAGTCGCTGTTCTTGAACGCCAATTCAGAGGGATGCTTGAAAGGATAAACACATTGATAAAGGATGTGTATCAGACCAGATTAAAGCAGAAGGATGCAGAATTTGATGCCCTTCAATCACAAATTAACCCTCACTTTCTCTATAACACCCTCCAGATGATAAAGGCAGAAGCAGTTATAAATGATGATAAAAAAGTAAGCCAGATGATTACGTCTCTTGGATATTTGCTGAGATATGTGGTTTATAATAAGAATGAGATGGTATTGCTTCAAGATGAAGTGGAATACGTAAAAAATTATCTCTACATTTTCGGACAGAGATTTGAAGAAAGAATAGGATTCAAATTAGCTGTAGAAGATGATATACTGAAATGTAAGATACCAAAGCTTATATTGCAGCCTATGATAGAAAATGCTATAACCCATGGACTGAGTGAAAGTTGTGAAGCAGGAGATATCAAGCTTGATATTAAGTATATTAATAATAACTGCGATGTGCAAATTGAAATATATGATAATGGCAGTGGAATTGAAGAGAAAAGACTCCAGAAAATTATAAGCGAGTTGAATATCAGAAGTGATGAAAGCAGCATAGGGCTAAAAAACGTTCAGGAAAGAATAAAGCTGAAATTCGGTGAAGCATATGGAATCAGTATAGAAAGCAAACTTAGTGAATATACTTGCGTAAAAATATGTATTCCAGCAGTGAAGAATACAAAAAGGAGTGATTCGGGTGCTTAAGATTATTTTTATAGATGATGAATCGCTTACGGTCAAAATGCTTAAGAAGCTCTTGGACTGGAAAAGCCTGGACATAGAGGTTGCTGGAGATGCATCCAATGGTCTTGATGCTTTGTCACTGGTAGAACGTGTTAATCCTGATATTATACTGGTGGATATAAAAATGCCAGTTATGGATGGACTCAAATTTATGGAGGAATTGAAAAACAGGAAAATTAGAGCTGCAGTTATCGTACTCAGTGCGTATAGCGAGTTTACCTATGCACAAAAGGCGATATCCTATGGCGCGCGGGATTATCTTTTAAAACCTATAGATGAAAATAAGCTACTAGAAATAATTTTTAAGATTAAGAGTGAAATCGTTGAGGAAAGTCGAAGACTTTTAGAGTATGAATTATCAAGGAAAAAGGCTGCCGAGGTCGTCAAGATAGAATATAGCAGGACTCTTACCGATGTTATCAATAGCAAAATGTTGGATGAGACAGCGCAGGAGAAGCTTAGAAATATAGGAAAAAATTTGTTGCTTGACAACTATACAGTTATTGTCATAAGGGTTGAGGAGGAAGCAGCAGTTTTAAATAATCTTGTTCCAAAGGGAATATCGATGGATGCTGTATCTATTGTGGAATCGGTCCTTCTGAACCATAATAAAAATGGCGTTGTATTTAAAAAGGGTGCAGGGGAAATTATCTGCATCATCAATGCTGTTAACGAATTCTTGGAAAAAGCGGACGAAGAAGCCTTAAAAAGACTTTATACGGATGTGATAGTGCAAATCAATATTTATAAAAAAAACAATATTTATATTGGCATAAGCAATGCTACGACAGATATTTTGAATTTGAAAAAAGCATATGACCAGGCTTTTAAAGCAGCGGAAAATTCTTTTTATGAAGGTATAAACAAAGTATTCTCGTTCAATGAGACAAATTTTAAAACTTTGAATTATACAGTTATGGTAGCAGATATTGAGAAAAAGCTAATAGAACGCTTTGAAATGGGCTTGTCGGACAAAATTGAGGAACTACTAGATGCTCTGAAGGTTAGATTTTTTCAGAACAGACTTTCACCAAGGAATGTATATGCAATTTGTTATGAGCTCCTCTTGAGTGTAAAGAAGAGTGTATTCACTTCCTTGACTCAAAGTGATTTTAAAGCAGCAATAATGGATTTAAATCTGGATGTGCTAGAGAGCAACCTTACCCTTGACACCCTAATAGACTGTGTAAAAAGAACAATTTTTGAGGCTTTAGATTGTATACAGTCTTCAAGGAATAATCCTGGAAAGAATTGTATTAAAAAGGTTAAAGAATACTTGAAGCTAAATTATTCTTCCCAAGTGACACTCGAAGAGGTTGCAGAGAAGGTATCCGTCAGTAAAAACTATCTATGCAAGATCTTTAAGCTAGAAGAGGGTAAAAGCGTTTGGAACTATCTTACGGAAATAAGGATTGAGAAAGCAAAGGAGCTGTTAAAAAACTCTGACATGAAAAGCTACGAAATTGCCTCCCTGATTGGCTATGACAGTATGTATTATTTCAGTAATACCTTCAAGAAATATGTAGGACTATCTCCTATGGAATACAGAAACAACATATAGTATTTGCATTAATGCTGCTTAAAATTATTTTGTGATAATATACAGTAAAAAAAAGTAATATAAAACATTTCTTTATTCTATTAACTGCCGTAAAATAATATACGAGAGGTGTATATTATGAATTCTAGGGAACTTGTTTATAAAACATTAAATTTTGATAAACCTGAAAGAGCACCAAGACAGTTATGGGAACTGCCGTGGGCAGAAAATAACCATCCGGTTGAGCTAAATAAAATAAGACGCGATTTTCGAAGTGATATAGTATGGATTCCATGGTTTTCTAAAAATCCTCCTAAAACTACAGGTGAACAGTTTGGAATTGGGGAATATGTGGATGAATGGGGATGTAGGTTCCTCAATAAGCAAAGGGGAATTCAGGGTGAAGCTAAAGAATCTTTGATAACGGGCGAAGACTGGGAGGACAGGAATAACCTTGTATTACCAGTTGGGTATTTGGATTTGGATCATGACAGAATTAAAAAATATTGTAAAGATGCTGAAAAGTTTGTCATTTTCGGTTGTCCCAATCCCTTTGAGAGGCTTCAATATATAAGGGGTACTGAGCAGCTTTATGTAGATTTGATGCTCAAGCCTGAAGGAATGTTTGAAGTGATTCGTAAAGTTCATGATTTCAATTGCAGCTTGTTTGAAGCATGGGCAAAAACAGACGTGGATGCATTGCAGTTCATGGATGACTGGGGCTCACAAACTACTCTCTTAATCAACCCGAAAATATGGGAAGAAATTTTTAAACCAATGTATAAGGATTATATAGAAATTGCACATAGCCATGGTAAAAAGATGTTTATGCACTCAGATGGCAATATACTTTCGATTATTCCACAGTTGATTGAATTAGGAGTAGATGCACTCAATTCACAGGTTTTCTGTATGGGAGTTGAAAACCTCAAACAATTTAAAGGCAAAATAACGTTCTGGGGTGAAATAGACAGGCAAAATATCTTACCATATGGAACTCAAAAGGAAATCGAGGATGCTGTGATATCTGTAAAGAATAGCCTGTGGCAGGATGGCGGCTGTATAGCACAGTGTGAATTCGGACCCGGTGCAAAACCAGAGAATGTTTATAAAGTCTTTGAAACTTGGAACAAAATTATTTAATAGAAGATGTAAAACAAGGTTGTAGTTTATAGAGGGTGTCATAAGAGACACTCTCTTTTTGTTGTGAACAAGATTTATAAAGAGATATGCAAGCTTCTCTCCTATAGAATATTGAGTAAAAAGATAGAATTTGCATCATATTAATATTGTTTAAAATTATTATCTGTTAATATACAGTAAAAAAAAGTAATATAAGACATTTCTTTAATTTCTTAAGTGACGTAAAATAATATTAAAGTTAACTTATGTTATGAATGTTCGGCTGAACGTCACTTGTAGTCTTTATAGAAAACAAATTTGAGAGGGGCAAAACGATGAAGAATTCTTTAAAAATTATTTCAAGCCTTTGTTTAACCGGCGCAATACTATTTAGTGTAGCCTGTGGATCGCAATCAAATTCTTCCAACACAACTACTTCTTCAACAGGTACACAAGCTGCTACGAGCACAGTTGCTGTAGAGAAGCCAACAACAATCAGATTATTATCTTGGTGGCCTCAGAGCCAGATGCAGGAATCTCTAGATGCATTTTCCAAAGTTAATCCGAATATTACGATTGACTTCCAGTTCGGACAAACAGGAGATCCTTATAATAATCTTGCTAAAACGCAGTTTGCTGCAGGAGAAGGTCCAGATGTATTCGTTATTGGTAGTAACTGGAAAGATTTTCAGAAGGCAGGATATACATTGGATATTGCTGGAAAACCTTTTACCAGCAATTTTTCGGATACTGCACTCAAAGCTACAAATCTAGATGGCAAGCAGTATGGTATACCGGTTGACTCATGGTTCAGTGGCATATTCATAAACAAAGATCTGGCTGAACAGGCTGGTGTTAAACTGCCTTTCAACTCTCTAGATGATTTTGTTGCTGCATGTGATGCATTTAAAAAGATAGGTGTGAAGCCTCTAGGGGTGGCTGGCGGTGCAAAATCGCAGGATGTATGGCGCTTTGCATATTGTGAAATATTTTCAGATTTATACAATGAAAATACTACTTTTGATAGTGATATTAATTCCGGTAAGACTACATTTGCTGAAGGATGGACTCCTGCACTTAAAAACTGGTATACACTAGTTGATAAGGGCATCTATACGTCAGACATGTTAGGTATGGATGTAGCGCAGGTTGATGCTGAGTTTACTACGGGTAAGGTTGCAATGACTTATGGTGGAAACTGGTCTGTGGATGGCTGGAAGAAAGCAAATCCAAAATTAAATATCACAATGATTCCTTGGGCTGGTGTAAAACCAGGAAGTACTTCATTGATGGCTGGAGTAGGAATGAGCTGGAGTGTAAATGCAGCTTCAAAGAATATCGATTCTTCAATTAAATGGCTTGAATTCATGTCCACTCCTGAAGGACTCCTTCCTCTACAGAAGAAGCTGAACTGTGGTATATTTCTAAAGGGAGTAAAGTATGATTTAGCTCCAGAACTCAATGATGCTCTTACTACATTAGCAGATGGTAAAGGTTTTGATCCATGGGCATATTGGGATAACAGTACAGCAGTACAAAACGAAGGTATGCTAGCATTACAACAAGTTCTCAGTGGAAAAATGAAGATTGAAGATGTAGGCGCAGCAATGGATAAAGCAAATAAATCCGCTACAACAAAGTAAGCTGTTGTGCTTTAAACTCTTGAATATATTTCTATAAAAATCGATGGTATTCTTTGCAGTACCATCGATTTTTTAAAGGAAGGTGGTTAATTTGAAAATCAAACAGATAAAGCAGGAGTTATCATATGAAATACTTGTTATACCTGCTGTTGTGCTATTTACTATATTCAGCGTTTTACCGCTTTTAGGAGGTTTGTTTTTAAGCTTTACTGACTGGGATGGTCTAAGCTTTAATTTCAAATTTGTAGGAATTGAAAACTATATCAATGCTTTTACGGTTTCGGATGTCTTCCTAATATCATTTGAGCATACTCTTTTTATAGCCGCGGTAACAACAATTCTCTTTACCATCTTAGCCATACCTTTAGCAGTAATTTTAGATTCTAAAATTCCGTTTACTAAATTTTTTCGAGCTGCATTCTTTTTCCCATCTGTTCCAAGTGCGCTTGTGGTAGGCTATATGTGGTCGTTTATGCTAAGTTCCAGCAGCTATGGTTTTGTGAATACTATTTTGGGGAATTTTGGCATTAGCCCGATAAACTGGACAGGTGACCCAACACTTGCATTTCTTTCGATTATTGTTGTACAGTTGTGGGGATGGACCGGTTGGCATGCTGTAATATATATTGCAAATCTTCAATCAATTCCAACAGAGTATTACGAAGCAGCTAAAATTGATGGTGCAAATATAATTCAAAGCTTTAAGTATGTGACTCTTCCACTTTTGACTCCCGCCATGTCGATGAGTATACTTTTTTCAATTACGGGAGCAATGAAAATTTATGATATTGTATATGCTTTAACCGGAGGTGGTCCAGGCACTTCGACTTATGTTGTGGTGCAGGCAATCTTGAAGGAAGGTATAAATCTAGGGAAGTATGGTATGGCTAATGCCGCTTCTATTGTACTCTTTCTAGTTATATTAGTCATCACGCTTATACAACAAAAAGTGATGAGCCGGAGGGAGGAAGGAATGACATGAGCATTACAAAAATGCATTACAAAGACAAAAAGAATGTGCTTGGTTATATATTGACTTTTGTTGTATTGCTGGCAGTACTAGTAATATGTATGCCTTTTTACTATATTGTTGTAAATACGTTTAAAACTATGCAGGATGCAACTTTTCATCCAATTAGCCTTCCGGGGCGTATTACACTGGATAATTATATAAACGCCTTAAAGATAATGAACTTTTTTAGGAGCTTTTCAAACAATATTATAATAACATTTTTTACTGTATTATTTTCTGTATTTATTTGTTCTGCTGCTGCATATCCCATTGCAAGAAGAAAAACTAAATTAAATAGTTTTTTAAAATTCTATTTTGTATCTGGGTTGATGGTGCCATTGCAAGCTATTATTATTCCTCTTTATTTAGTTATGAAATCGATGCATTTTGTGAATTCATTTCACGGAATTATTCTACTTTACATTGGAACGGGTTGTGCTTTTAATGTGTTTTTATATCAAGGTTTTGTAAAAACAATACCCTATGACATAGAAGAGTCGGCGCTTATTGATGGGTGTTCTCCGATTAGAATATATTGGAGTATTGTGCTACCACTTATGCAGCCAATCACCGCTACTGTAATTGTTTATCAAGCCATGATTACCTGGAATGACTTTTTATCGGCTTTACTTTTTCTACAGTCAAGTAAGTTGCAAACCATGGTTCTGGCTGTAAATAGTAATATTGGATCCTTCGCCACAGATTGGAGCAATCTTATTTGCATGATGGTACTTACAATACTACCTGTATTTATTTTTTTCATCTTCATGCAGAAGTATATCATAAAAGGGTTAACCAGTGGTGCTGTTAAAGGATAGAAGGATATCAGCATTGATATTAAAGGAAAGGTGACTTAAAATGCGAAAAACACAAGTTCTGAAAGCAATAAAAATGCAGGGGCCGGATTATGTTCCCGTGTTCTTCTTCAATAAAGATAAAGATCAGTCAGATATAATACAGGTGGATATACAAAAGCATTTTGGAGGAACAAACAAAAATACCTCCGAGTGGGGATTTGTTTGGGAAACCAAAGATGAAACTATGGGTCAACCGATTGATACAGTAATAAAGGATTGGGAGCAGCTCGATTCAATTATTCTACCAGATCCATATGTTACAGACAGATTTGAGGAAGCAGAACAAATCATTAAACTGAACATGGATAAATTCTTGGTTGCTGGCTTGTCCCTGACTGGTTTCACAACTATGACTCTTGTGGCAGGCTTCGAAAATGTTCTCGAAGGATTGTATCTTGAAAGAGAAAATGTGGAGAAACTTGCAGATATGGTATTCGGGTTTGAGGAAAAGCTCATTGAACTGGCTTCTGCCTATCCATTTGATGCAGTGAATTTTGCTGATGATTGGGGAACACAGAATAGCCTTATAATCTCTCCTAAGCTCTGGCGTGAATTCTTTAAGCCAAGGTATAAACGGCAATTTGATTTGATTCACGAAAAGGGTATGTCTGTAATATTCCACTGCTGTGGCAATATTTATGATATAATACCTGATTTTATCGAGATAGGCGTTGATGTACTTAATTTAAGCCAACCAAATCTTTTCGATATAGAGAAATTAGGAAAAGACTACGGCGGAAAAGTTTGCTTTATGTGTCCGGTCAGTTATCAGACAACTTCAATTTCAGGTACAAAAGAGGACATTTACAAGGATGTTAAAAGCTTAGTAGATAACTTGGGAAGCTGTAATGGCGGACTTTTAGGTTATATAGAGGAATATCATTCTGTTGGCATGAGTGATGACAATTATCAGAGCTGCATAAATGCATTTAAGGAAATTGGCAGATATAAATAGATATTATTTCAAATTTTTATTAACGATGTATAATTAGATTTATGAGGTGATACTTTTGAGTGACAATAGCAAGATTTATCTAATAGGAAATGCACATTTGGACCCGGTTTGGCTGTGGAGATGGCAGGAAGGGTTTGCAGAGATAAAAGCTACGTTCCGTTCGGCACTTGACCGAATGAATGAATTCCCGGAGTTCATATTTACCTCCGCTTGCGCTTCATACTATAAATGGGTTGAAGAAAACTGCCCTGAAATGTTTGAAGAGATAAAGCTAAGAGTAAAAGAAGGCCGATGGATTATAGTCGGGGGCTGGTGGGTGCAACCAGACTGCAATATTCCATCAGGCGAGTCTTTTGCAAGACATGGTTTATACAGTCAAAGGTATTTTTTAGAAAAATTCGGAGTCATAGCGAAGGTTGGATACAATGTAGATTCTTTCGGTCACAACGCTATGCTTCCTCAGATACTGAAGAAAAGTGGCATGGATTATTATGTCTTCATGCGACCGGCAGAAAATGAGAAAAAGATGATTGGTAATCTCTTCTGGTGGGAAAGTGAAGATGGCAGTCGTGTTCTGACCTTCAGAATTCCGTTCTGTTACGGACCATGGTATGGAAATGACAATGGTGGCTCTTTGGCAGAAGAGCGGAAGCTTGTAGATACAGTAAAACTTGCTCTAGAGCAGGATATAGACTATATGGGCTTCTATGGGGTAGGCAACCACGGAGGTGGCCCGACAATCGCCAATTTAAATCTGATTCGCAAACTACAGAAGGAATGGGAGAATGTCGAACTAATCCACAGCTCACCCAATGCATATTTTGAAGATATGAGTAAACAAGGACTTGAGCTACCTGTAGTTAAGGATGACCTTCAACATCATGCCAGTGGTTGCTACTCGGCACATTCAGAGACCAAAGCAAATAACCGTAAAGCTGAACATCAGTTGATAACTGCAGAAAAATTTGCGTCTGTAGCGAATATACTTTTGAAACTGCCTTACCCTAAGGAAAGGTTAACTAAAGCATGGCAAAATGTTTTATTCAACCAGTTCCATGACATCATGGGAGGCTGCAGTATAAAAGAGACGTATCAGGATGCAGGGCAATCTTATGGAGAATCCTTTAATATTGCCGCTGAAACGCTTAATGCGGCGGTGCAGAAGATGTCATGGTCAATTGACACCATGGGAGAAAAGCACATGGTTCTCGATAAGGAAAAGGACTGGGCTCTGTGGGAAACTGAAGATATGGGTGTACCTTTGGTAGTGTTTAATCCGCATTCCTGGGAACTTAATACTACTATTCAAGTTAATAAACTAGTCAAGGGTATTACCGATGAAAAAGGCAATGCAATAGAAATACAAGTTGTTCGTGGAAGTCAAACCAATATTGGTTCTCGTCCTGATGTAACGGATAAATGGGATACTCTTTTTATGGGGAAAATACCCGCTCTTGGTTACAGGGTTTACTGGATATTTAGGGATAAGGAATTCTTTATTCAGGAGAATAAAAATATATTTAATTCGGAAGCTACTGTACTGGAAAATGACTATATCAGATTGGAAATTGATCCAGATACAGGTTATATAAAGAATCTATCTGATAAGAAAAATAACGTACAAAGTCTAGAAGGCAATGGCGCAGTACCTGTTGTTATAGATGAAACAATATGTGACACCTGGGCTCATGGTATATTTGAGTTCCGAGATGAAATTGGAAAATTTGGTTGTGCAGAAGTGAAACTGCTTGAAAAAGGACCTGTACGATCTAGAATTAGAGTTACAAGTAAATTCAACGATTCTATTCTCAAGCAAGATTTTATAATATACAAGGATAGACCTGATATTGAAGTTTGGGTTAAGCTTGATTGGAGAGAAAAACATAAAATGCTCAAGTTCTCTTTCCCTGTAAATGTAAATAAGCCCAAAGCAACATACGAAATACCCTATGGATATATTAATAGGGAAACAGATGGCAAAGAGCAGCCAGGTCAGCAGTGGATAGATGTTTGTGGACAACATAATGAAATCGATGGGCTTGAGTATGGAGTTGCAATTATAAATGATTCCAAGTATAGTTATGATGTAAAAGATAATGATTTAAGGGTTACAGCAGCTAGAAGCCCGATTTATGCAGATCATTTTGGTGAACATGATGAATACTGCGAGTTTATGGATCAGGGCGTACAGGAATTTAAATATATAATAGTGCCACATGCAGGACAGTGGAGGGAAGCGGCTCTTGCCAGAAAAGCTAATGAGCTGAATGTGCCTTCTATACAAATAATAGAGACCTATCATAAGGGTATAATGCCTCAAGTGTTTGAAGGCATAAAAATATCAAGCGATAATATCATTGTTTCAACATTTAAAGAAGCTGAAGATGGAAATGGATTTATTCTGAGGTGTTATGAAGCTCTTGGTAGCGAAACAACAGTTTCGATTGAACTTCCATTACTAAACCGAAAGTGGCAAACAAAATTTGGAAAATGTGAAATTAAGTCTTTCAGAATTTCTAAATGCTGTGAGGAAATATTAGAAACCGATTTAATAGAGTTTTGATTGATTGGAGGAACTAAATATGACAGGAAGAGAGCGCTTCTTAGCTGCGATAAATAATAAAAAAGCTGATAGACTTCCTTGCCAAATCCACGAATGGATGAAGTATTATTTAAATAAATATTTGAGTGGAATGGATCAATACCAAGCATATGATTATTTAGGTATGGATCCAGTAGCATACGTAGGACCAGATTTTATATACAACCCAAAGGATTTGAGAAAATGGGATGTAAAGAATATTGATGTAGGGAATGAACTAGATGGAAACCACCGTTGGAAAAGAATTATAACCACACCTGAAGGAACATTAACTGAAAGTTGGGCCTCTAACAAATATACTACATGGATTATAGAGCACCCAATAAAAAGTCAAAATGATTTCGAACTGTGGAACAAATATATTCCAGTTCCTGAAAAGGTGGATTGGACTCCTGTAATCGAAGCAAAAAAGAGGATTGGCGATAAAGGTATTGTTAGGGCAGGATTCTATGATTTTGGACAGGGAAGCCCTTGGCAGAGTTTTGTTGGCTATCTTTATCCAGTCGAAAAAGCCATTCTTATGACTTATGATGAACCAGAATGGATTCATTATGTGCTTGATAGCATGCTTGAAAAGAAGCTCAAAGTTATAGAAAGAACGGGTAATATTGAACTGGACCTAGTTGAAACCGGAGGGGGCGCGGGCTCAAGTACTGTAATAAGCCCGAATTTACACAGGGAGTTCTGTTTGCCTTATGACATTAAGCAGCATAAGGCTTTACATGCTGCAGGAACAAAAGTTGTCTATCATCTGTGCGGAGGACTAATGCCTCTGCTGGAGATTATTGCAGAAAACGGCACAGATGGTCTTGAAACAATGACTCCAACTGGAATGGGAGGAGACTGTGACCTAGCTGAAGCAACTAGGAGGGTTGGAAACAAGCTTTTCTTTATTGGAGGTTTTGACCAAAATGCAGGGTTTGAAAACGGGAATCCCAATACTGTGAGAGATATGGTATATAATCTTTTTAAAGCATGCCCTGATGGTGGATATATTTGTAGCCCGTCAGACCATTTCTTCTTTGGTGATCCGGAAAATATTAAAGCTTTTGTTGAGGCTGCAAAAGAATGTGTATACTAATTTCCAAAACAGTTTAGAGGTATTTTTTAATTTTTGGGGGGAGAATTTTGCATAATATCATAGGTATAGATATTGGTGGTACGAAGTGCTCCGTTACTTTCGGAGAGTACTCTGATAAAGGAGACATTCAGATTGTTGATAAACTAGCCTTCCCTACGGAAGTTCAATTGGGAGCGCAGTATACTCTTGATAAAATTATAAAGTATATAGAATATGGGATGGAAAAAAACTCAATTAAGCTAAATTCTCTTAAGGGGATAGGGATTAGCTGCGGTGGCCCTCTCGACAGCAGAAAAGGAATAATTATGTCCCCTCCAAACCTTATAGGGTGGGATAATATTCATATAGTAGAATTGTTGGAAGAGACATTTGGCGTTAAAACGAGGTTGCAAAATGATGCGAATGCCTGTGCTCTTGCAGAATGGAAATTTGGGGCTGCAAAAGGGTATAGAAATGTGATATTCCTAACCTTTGGTACTGGTATGGGAGCGGGTCTTATCCTAGATGGCAGACTTTACAGCGGGACAAACGATATGGCGGGCGAGGTAGGACATATAAGATTGTCTGAAATTGGTCCTGTCGGTTATGGGAAATCGGGTTCTTTTGAGGGGTTTTGCAGTGGAGGTGGAATTGCGCAGTTAGCTAGAATAAAGGTGCTCGAGCGTTTGCAAGCAGGTGAAAGCGTGGCATTTTGCAAAAGTTTGGATATGCTGGATGGCTTAAATGCCAAAATAGTTGGGGATGCCGCTGAGGCAGGAGATGAATTGGCAAAAGAAATTTATCGTATAAGTGGCCACTTTCTTGGTACAGGTATATCTATACTTATTGATATCCTGAATCCTGAAATAATTGTTATTGGAAGCATATATGCGAGAAGTGAAGGTCTGCTAAGCGAGTCTGCTAGGGAGGTAGTTATCAGGGAATGCATCAGTTATTCCAGAAATGTGTGTAAAATCGTACCAGCCGGTCTAGGAGAGCAGCTAGGAGATTATGCAGCGTTGGCAGTAGCTGTTGATGAACAGGATTGAAGGAGGTAGATGAAATGAAACCAGCAGTTAAAAGTATATTTGAAGAGCTATTTATCCGTTATCCTAAATTAGAGCCGTGCAGAAATAGCATAGAAAAAGCTTTTACTATATTAAAGGAATGCCATGAAAACGACGGCAAGATACTTGTATGTGGAAATGGCGGGAGTGCTGCAGATTCGGAACATATTGTAGGAGAACTGATGAAGGGTTTTCTTCTTAAACGTCCTATAGAGGAAAAAGAAATATTAAAAATAAAAGCAGCTTTTCCGCAAGACTGGGAGTACCTATCGGAACACCTTCAGGGAGCGATTCCTGCAATATCATTGGTAAGTCAATCTGCAATATCTACAGCATTTGTAAATGATGTTGCTGCAGATATGGTATTTGCTCAGCAGGTTTACGGGTATGGAAGAAATGAGGATGTTCTGATTGGCCTTAGCTCATCAGGTAATTCTGGGAATGTGGTAAATGCTATAAAAGTTGCTAGTGCTTTGGGGATTAAAACAATAAGTATGACTGGTGAGTGCGGTGGCTTGATGAAAGAGCTCTGTGATGTAACTATTCTGGTTCCTGAATCGGAAACATATAAAATACAAGAATATCATCTTCCTGTATATCATGCATTGTGCGCTATGATTGAATCAGAAATTTTCAGCGTATAAAGCATCTCTTGGTTTACAAATAAAACTTACAAGAAAGCACATGGAAAGATTTACTCATGCGCTTTCTTGTATTTCAGCTTAAATTTTATTTAGTTTCTAGTAGTAAAAATTTGAAAAGTAATTCCAAACTTATCGATCACGATGCCATATGCAGGACTAAAGTAAATTTGACCAAGTTCTATAATGATTTTACCATTTTCCTTTAATTTCTCATAAAATTGTTTGGATATTGAAATATCATCGCTTGTGATACATATTGATATTTGATTTCCCTTTTGAAAAGGAACTCCAGGTATAATATCAGAAATCATAATTTCAGATTCACCAATTTTTAATACTGAATGTGCGATAAGGCCTAATTGATCCTCCTTAAACTTTGATACCTCTTCTTTTGGTCCTGCTCCTATAGTTTGCATAAAAACAACTTTAGCATTCAATGCCTCTTGGTAATATTTGATTGCTTCTTTTGCCCTTCCATCCATGATTTGGATAAAAGGAATAAGTTTTAATGACATAACTAAACATCTCCTTTGTAAATTTTTATAAATCTTTATCATGATTTGATTCTAGTATCTACGCAAACAAGTTTCCTTAATCATTGATATATTTCCCTCCAGTTTAATATTGAGTATGAATCAAATATAGGCACTGTTGAGAGTGTCGCTATCTAAAATGGGTTCAGAAAAATAAAAATTAGTCAAAATGTAATAAAAAGGAAATCAAAAAACTATTGACGTTTTAAGAAAATAGTATTATTATGTCGATAAATAGATACATAAGTTTTCGTCCATGTAAATAGTAAAACTGTTGAAAAACAGTGACACAAAGCTATAGGGCCTAATGGTTTTTTACAAATGGCAGCCAGTTACCAAAAGGATTATACTGTATAGATAGGTTCAGACGTAGTACGAACAGGAAATATAGATGTATCTGGAAACCAATTTGGTGGTGTTGAAGTATCAAAAGGGACAGCAATCGGATTGCAAAATTCAACATTAACAGGAACATTAGTTAACGGTACTGAAGCATACGGATTACCAACAATCTGATTAGTTCAAGATCAAGGAACAGTAACGGGAGTAAATGTTCCAGTTACAACAAATACAACTTTAAAAATAGATCAAACACAATACTATTTAGTTAATACGAATTCAGTAGAATAGTAGACAACATAGGAGTTCAATATAAGTAACAGTCGCAACAGCTGGCAGAACCTATGCAGTACTAACATTAAAGGAAGTGTAAAATATATCCTCATCTTTAAAGATGAGGATATATTTTTTATACTCAAATCTTCCGTACAGCAATGCGCAATTTCATGATATGCTGATAAGGAAAATACAATTAGAAGTATAATAAGTGAAGAAAGAGTAATGTATTTTTACATACATGTCAAAATGGAACATTGAATATACTATTTACGTCTATTAATAATAATAATAATTATTCGAGGGAGGAAACAATGTGAAGAAAATTTTATTGCTTGCTTTTGTTTTATTATTAAGTATTTCTCTATTTGGTTGCACAAGTAGCGGGAATGAAGCTCAGCTTAAAAATCAGGGACAGAAAAAAGTTGAACAACAGCAAACCGATGAAGTTGATAAAAAGGCAGTTGAAAATTTGATTGAAAACTTTGGAAATAAACTTCAAACAGTTTCACTGCAGGCCCCCCAAGATGATTTGGAAAAGAGTATGAAAGAGAACTACTCTGCTTTAGTAACGCCTACACTTCTTACAAAATGGATGGGTAAACCTTTAGATGCTCCAGGAAGATTGACTTCAAGCCCGTGGCCCGACCATATAGTAATTCTAACTATTAAAAAGTTATCAGAATATGAGTACGAGGTTAAAGGTGAAATAATTGAAATAACAAGTGTAGAGCAGGTATCAGGTGGGGTTGCAGCGAAGCGACCGATTACGCTTATGGTAAAAAAAATAGATAATAAGTGGCTTATTGATAACGTTATACTTGGTATTTACGAGGAAGTAAAATCTATTCTATATAAAAATTCTCAATATGGTTTCACGTTCACTTTGCCAAAAAGTTGGAGAAACTACACGACTGTGGCTGATAAATGGGACGGACTATCTTTAAAGGAGTCTGAAGGTGATAAGATTGTTGAGAGTGGTCCGATGATTTCTATCAGACATCCTGAATGGACTTTAAAAAAACCACGGCAGGATGTTCCTATAATGATATTTACTCTTGCTCAATGGGATTCACTACAGAAGGAAGAATTTCATATTGGTGCGGCGCCTATCGGTCCAAGCGAACTTGGACGTAATTCTAGATATGTTTTTGCACTTCCAGCTCGCTACAATTTTGCGTTCTTGACGGGATATGAAGAAGTGGAGAATATTTTAAAAAGCAACCCTCTTCAACCTTTTGAAGATACCCAATAAAAATGTTGATAAATGAAAAGGAACATAAAAATGAATGATAATAAGAAAAAACAAACAAAAATAGATATTCTAATTAGACGCTTTACTGCCTTATTGATAGACTATCTAATTCTATCAATATATGCAGGCATTTTATTCATATTATCACCAATTTTAAGGTCACTCTTTCAGGAATCAGCATGGAAATCGGAATTTTTTGGTTTAGTTCTATTGGTTATACCAGTATTTTTATACTTTTTTCTCTTTGAAGCATCACATCTAAAAGCGACTCCAGGCAAATGGTTTTTGCATATAAAAGTGGTTAAAATTGACGGAACTAATTTTAGTTACAAAAATTCATTATGCCGTTCCTTTGTGAAGTTTATTCCATGGGAAATTGCACATTTTGCTCTTTGGCAATTTGTGTTCCCTAATAGCGTGTTTTCATTTATCGCGATGCCTCTCTTAGTGATTGTCAATATTTTAGGAGTATTATATATTGTGTTTCCGTTTTTCAATAGAAAAGCAAGAGCAATACACGACTATACTTCTCAATCAGTTCTGATTATTAAATAATGTATAAATTACAAACTACATCTACCCCATCAAATCACCCTATATAAAAACTATTTGCTTGCTTTCTACACCAATAACTCTTCTTGCAAGTATTGGGCGTGGATATCTATCTCCACTTGGCTTTGTAGTATTTACTCTTGTATTAGCACATATCGTTGCCGCAACTGGCTATGGTCAGTTTTCCCTGTGGGCTATCCCTGCTCTTGCAAGCGGAGTTGCCGGAAGAGAGAGTGCAACACTTGAAAATATCAGCGCCATTATAGTACTTTTAACTAGTATAGCTGGGTTAAGTGGTACAGTTTTTTTGTGGAGGTATGCTGATCAAAATTAATATGCAAAAGAATTAAATGGTTAAACAGGTCACTCCAATTTACAAAAAAATGTAATTTCATATAATTAATTGTAGAATTATATAAGAGATTACAATATAATGTATAAAAGGATAATAAAGGATAATAAAGGATAATA
>Ga0209430_1001179_pt1 | contig 20467 bp, 15 predicted proteins | sample BarGraIncub1133A_FD_184504 | JGI IMG/M metagenome (GOLD analysis project Ga0209430, IMG submission 184504) | Arctic peat soil microbial communities from Barrow, Alaska - Barrow Graham LP Incubations 11-33A (SPAdes) (version 2) | ecosystem: Environmental > Terrestrial > Soil > Wetlands > Peat... | reverse complement strand
GGTGTTTCTGCTCTGATAACTGGCTATACAATGGATGCACTGGAGATTACACCTATTATTAAGAAGATCGCTACTTCATCATTTGTTTTTGTCAGCGGTGGCTGGGCCATCCTGGCACTCTGTTTTTCGTACTGGTTGATTGACGTGAAGAAAATATTTGTCAGAGGTTCCATCCTATTCCGGATCGTGGGAATGAACTGCATCTTCATCTACCTGTTTTTTGAAGTCGGCGGTGCCACGCTGGTGAGCAAGATCTGGAAACCGTTCACGACTGGCCTATTTACCTGGGGTGGTGAAATTACGGTTAATGTGATGACCTCAATTGCCGTGTGGGCGTCTCTGTGGTATATCTGTTACTGGCTGTATAAGAATAAATTATTCATTAAGATATAGCTGAATCGGGGCTTTCCACGGTAGCGGTAATTACTTTTGAAAAGAGCCGTTATCCTGCGCAATATCATTGATAGATTCTTAAAAATATTTTAGCTTCGTGGTGATATCAAACCATCCAAAGTATGAAGACACAGGAATATATCAACAGGGAAGATCTTTACGGTGCGCACAACTATCACCCGCTGCCAGTGGTGCTTGAAAGAGGTGAAGGCGTTTATGTTTGGGATGTCGAAGGCAAGAGGTATTTTGATTTTCTTGCCTCGTACTCTGCTGTAAACCAGGGACATTGTCACCCAAAAATTGTGCAGGCGCTCGTTGATCAGGCTTCCAGGCTTGCCCTAACTTCCCGTGCATTTTACAACAATGTGCTGGGAGAATGGGAGGAGTTTATGACTAAATTATTCGGTTATGACAAGATCCTCCCCATGAATTCGGGTGCGGAAGCCGATGAAACCGCGCTGAAGCTGATCAGGAAATGGGCCTATAAAGTAAAGGGCATTCCTGAAAATCAGGCCCGCATCATTGTCTGTGACGGCAACTTCCACGGACGTACCATTACCATTGTATCCATGTCGTCCGATCCCGATTCTTATGGTGATTACGGTCCGTTTACTCCGGGATTTGTCCGGATTCCGTACAATGATCTAATGGCGCTCGAGAAAGAGCTGAGTCATCCGCATACTGCCGGATTTCTGGTCGAGCCGATTCAGGCTGAGGCCGGAGTCTATGTTCCGGCTGAAAATTATTTGAAGGAAGCGGCCAATCTTTGCAAGGAGTACAACGTCCTGCTGGCGGCCGACGAGGTGCAGACAGGATTGTGCAGGACGGGCAAAATGCTGGCCTGCGACCATGAAGGCGTCCGTCCAGATTTACTGATTTTGGGTAAGGCGGCCTCCGGTGGGATGTATCCTGTCTCCTGCGTGCTGGCAGATGATGAGATCATGCTGACCATCCGTCCGGGCGAGCATGGGTCCACTTACGGCGGAAACCCGCTGGCTGCAAAAGTTTCGCTTGCAGCGATGAACGTTTTACTGGAGGAAAATCTATCTGAAAATGCAGAGAAGATCGGGAAGATCTTCCGCGAAAAGATGAGTGCTTTTGATTCGCCGCTGATTGAGCAAGTACGTGGAAAAGGGTTACTTAATGCCATCCAGATCAGACCGGTGGCTGGAAAGCAGGCCTGGGATCTTTGTCTGGTAATGAAAGAAAATGGCATCCTGGCTAAGCCTACCCACGAGCATACTATCCGCTTTACCCCGCCACTCATCATTACTGAACCCCAAATGCTCGAAGCAATTTCCCTGATTCAGAAATCGATGAAGGAATTCGTTTGAAAAGTTCCGGTCCCCTCGCACCAATGGATTTGCAATCCGTTGGTGAAAATGTTCCAGCGCATTGCAAATCAACTGGTACGTGAAAAAACGGTCCCTGAGCAACGTCGAAGGGCCCTCCCGGGGTTAAGCAACAAAAGAGCTTCACCCCCGGATTTTTTTATCCAAAAACAACAAATACTTCACCTCAGAGTGTTTGATTCTCAACATTATTGACTATATTTATACTGCCTAAAAACGAATATCCTGATGCTGCAATTTTGCAACAAGCCGTTGCAAAATTGCCTTGGGGACACAATATCTTGTTGATTGAAAAAATAAAAGACCAGAAAATTCGATTCTTGTATGCCTTGCAATGCATCGAAAATGGATGGAGCAGAGACTCCCTGGAAATGCAAATTAAAAGCCAACTCCATCAGCGACAAGGTAAAGCTTCCAGCAATTTTAAAAATACGCTACCGAAAATACAATCCGAATTGGCCCAACAATCTTAAGTGCAGCTTACCCACAATAGAAAAAATTGAAAATCAATTGAATTTGAACGATAATGAAATCAAACTATAGACCGCCATTTACCATCAGCAACAAAGCGATCAATCTGATTGCCAATATCTCGGCACAAATTGAACGGTATGCCAGCAGGATGGAGCAGGAAGATGGGCTGCTTTTACGCAAGATCAACCGGATAAAAACCATTCAAGGCTCCCTGGCCATCGAAGGCAACACGCTTTCAGAAAGCATGATTACCGAGATTCTCGAAGGCAAACATGTCGTAGCGCCATTGCGCGAAATTCAGGAAGTAAAAAATGCGATCAAAACCTATGATGCTTTTGCGACTTTGAATCCATACCGGGTAAAAGATTTGTTGAAAGCCCACGGCTTGATGATGGAAGCATTGGTAGACGATGCCGGACACTTCCGACTGGGGGGCGTAGGTGTGTTTGCAGGGACCCGGGCTGTGCACATTGCCCCGCCAGCCAAACGTGTTCCGCTTTTGATGGACGATTTGTTCGGATGGCTCAAAGGATCGGATGATCATTTGCTGGTAAAAAGCTGTGTCTTTCATTACGAGTTTGAGTTTATACATCCGTTTACAGATGGCAACGGGCGCATGGGCAGATTGTGGCAGTCGATTGTACTGACCCAATTGCACCCCATTTTTGCGCATTTGCCGGTCGAAAATATTGTTTTTCAGAACCAGCAACAATACTACGAAGCCATCAGCCAAAGCACCAGTGCGACGGATAGCGGTATTTTTGTAGAATTTATGCTCGAAAAAATTCTTGCCACGCTCAGGAAACGCCAAGGTGAACCTTTGAGCAACGAAAATAATGTCGGTGTAAATGACACTGTAAATTTGATCAAAGCCAATCCGAAAATTACACTGGATGAACTTGCTTTGAAATTAGGCAAATCGCGCAGAACGGTAACCCGCATCATCAAGAAGTTGCAGGAGGAGAACATTATTTCCCGCATAGGTTCCGACAAAACAGGATATTGGGAGGTGAAGAATGAGAAATAACAATCGTATTGGCGACTACATAAAATTAGCCCAAGGGATACGTTCTGTGAAGCTTAATCCCCTGCCGGGGAAAACAATTTAATTTAAAGGGTTTTTCACAAAATATCATCTTACAATTAAGCATTTTTCTATCCGCGTTGCCCGTCAGGGCAACAAGTTCAATAGAAAGATGATCAGGAGAGTTCCGGTTCCCCGGATGGGATAAACACAGCAATTTCAGTCATCAATTATCTAAAAATCCAACTATTTCAATGTCAATACCAACAACAATTTTGAAGTATTGGGCTATTATGAACTCAAACTATATTGTAGAGATAAAGGAACTTCTACTTAACTTTCACTACGTTTTGATCAATTCGGCAGACAGTATCTGCCGAATCTGGGCATTCAATACTGAGAACACTCTTCTCAAAACTGAGTTGCTCCCATTTCCAGGCTGTGATGAGAGTTCCGAATGAAAAGGCCAGAATGTACGATGATTTGAAAAGACAAGAAACTGATAATCATACCATTGGCATTTTATTATGTACCGAAACAGACAGGACAATAGCCAAATACACTGTATTAAAGGAAAATCAACAACTATTTGCAACCAAATACATGTCCTATTTACCTACCGAAGAAGAGTTGATTGCCGAAATTGAACGTGAAAAGTTACTCATTAAGCAACAATTTGAAAATGAAAGATAACTTCAATCGTATTGGCGATTACATAAATTTGGTTCAGGGCATTCGTTCTATAAAGCTTAATCCCCTGCCGGGGAATGACCCAAACTGCACCTAGCAACTTCCGTACTCCAGAAAGCCAATGCATGCAGCGCTTATCTAAAAAACTACCCATTTCAATTATAACCGAATATCATTATGCAAATAAATCTTTCTTAATAACATCGATATTCAGCATAATTGTGTACATTTATGCAGCCAGTAAGCGCATCAGGCCTTACCATTTTCAACCCAAAATCAATATTAGAAGGAAGGTGCGTTGCGATTATAGACAAGTTAGCAACAAGCCAAAAAGGAGACAGCGACAGTGATAATTTTGCTGGAAAAAGACAAAAAGAATGAACAGCCAACCCACATTCAGGCACATTTGGCTGCCCCAACACACGGGCGACAACTTCGCAGCCAAAAGAGACTGAAATTTTTCCAACGCACCATCGCTTCGTTTAAAATATTTGCTATTTTTGATGATTATGTCAAAATAATACTGTCAAAATGAAATCATTTGGAATATACATAAGGAAGATACGGGAAGAAAGGGATTTGCCTTTAAGAAAGGTTGCTGCGGCTCTTGACATTGACACATCTATTCTAAGCAAAATAGAAAGAAATGAGAGAGTTGCAACAAAGGAGATGATTCCTATTCTTGCTGAAATTTTGGAAAGACCAGAAAAAGAAATTGAAATTGAGTTTATTCAATCAGTCATTGAAAACAATCTAGGCGATTTGAAATATCTGAAAGATGGACTTCAAGAAACATTAAAGACCTTATGAGTAGCAAATTTTTTACAAACGAAGCTGATAATACTCTGATAAGCAAGATCGAGGGTATATTCAAACATCGTGACATTCATTTCTTTGATGCACTTGTAGGCTATTTCAGAGCTTCCGGATATTTTAGAATCAGGGAGTTTGTAGAAAAGGCAGAAGAAATCAGAATCTTAGTCGGGATAAATATTGACAATCTAATAAATGAAGCAAGTCAGCAAGGTTTACTATTTGATAGCAATGCTGAAAGGGCACAAGACGAATTCTTTCTGGAAATAAAGAAAAATATCCAAGCCGCAGAATATGACAAAGAGGTTGAGAGTGGAATGCTTCAACTCATTTCAGACATTGTAACCGGAAAAGTAAAAATCAAAGTCCATCCCAAACAGAATATTCATGCAAAACTCTACATTTTTAGAGAAAAGGAAAAACATGATCACGGTTACGGTTCTGTTATTACTGGCTCAAGCAACTTGACCGATGCAGGACTTTCAAAAAATTTTGAGTTTAATGTTGAACTTCGGGAAAATTCTGACATAGAATTTGCTACTGAAACATTCAATAAACTCTGGGAAGAATCAATTCCGATAGCCGAAGAATACATCGAAAAACTAAAAAAAGAGACTTACCTAAATGACACATACACACCTTATGAAGTTTATCTGAAATTTCTTGTAGAATATTTTGGAAGAAGTATCGAGTTTGACCCAAACTCAATTACCGATTTGCCAAAAGGATTTAAAAGACTTTCCTATCAAATTGATGCTGTAAACGATGGTTACGCCAAAATGGTTAAGCATAATGGTTTTATCTTGGCTGATGTTGTTGGGTTGGGTAAAACAATTGTGGCAACCATTATCGCAAAAAAATATTTCTATTCAAACGGTTTCCCTTCACATCGTTCAAGAACTCTAATTATTGTACCGCCCGCACTTAAAGAAAACTGGGCTGAAACAACCGAGAAATTCCGGTTAGATAACGTTAAAATTGTCACAAACGGAAGTTTGCATAAAGTAACTGACCCTACGAAATACGACTTAGTAATTGTTGATGAAGCTCATAAATTCAGGTCTGACACAGCTTCGATGTATAACGAATTACAGAAAATCTGCAAAACCCCAACAAGGCGCATTTTACCAAATGGGACTATTGTACAAAAGAAAATTATGCTGGTTTCTGCAACTCCATTAAACAACAGACCAGAGGACATTGCTAACCTTGTTTATTTGTTTCAGGACAGTAAAAATTCAACTCTTGAAATCGGAAATTTGCAAAATTTTTTCCGTGGACAGATTGATGCTTATCGTAAATTAAAAAAAGAACCTGACATTAAAACTGTGCAAGCTGGAGTTAAAAAGATTTATGAGAAAATTAGAACTAAAGTAATTGAACCACTAATTGTTCGCAGAACCAGAACTGACTTATTGGTACACAAACAATATTCGGAAGACTTAATCAATCAGGGCATAAAATTCCCAATTGTAAAACAACCTCAAAAGATTTTTTATCAACTTGAACCACATTTAGAGGCGCTGTATGACAAAACCATATTTGTTTTAAGTGACCCAACTCAAGGCTTGACTTACAATAGATACAGGGCAATAGGTTTTTTAAAACCACATAAAAAAGCTAAATATAAACAAGCAGATATGATTTCGGGGCAATTAGCCAGAATCATGAAAACCTTACTTGTAAAGCGTATTGACAGTAGCTTTTTTGCCTTTAAACAATCGCTTGAACGATTTATGATGGCAACCAAAGCAATGGTAACCATGTTTGAAAATGGCAAAATTTACATTGCCCCTAATTTGCCGGTTTCAGATATGATTAATGAGGATAAAGAGGAAGAATTGCTCAATCTGATAATTGAGAAATCAATGGACGACCCAACTATTGAGATTTGCGAACCAGATGATTTTGAATACAACTTTTTGCCCGGATTGAAAAATGATTATGAGCTTTTAAAAGACCTGAACAAAGATTGGGTTAAAATTAATGATGACCCAAAATTGGACGTATTTATTGACTATTTAAAGAATACTTTGCTGAGTAAGAAAATTAATCCACAATCTAAATTGGTTGTATTTTCCGAAAGCAAGGAAACTACTGATTATTTATTTAAAGAATTACCGAAGCATGTGAATTTCAGAATTCTTTCGGTTGACAGCCATTCACGTAAAGACAAAATGCCTGTAATCAGGAAAAATTTTGATGCCAACATACCTAAAGCTGACCAGAGTGACGACTTTGACATTGTAATTTCAACAGAAGTATTAGCGGAAGGGATTAACCTTCACAGGTCAAATGTGATTGTAAATTATGATACGCCTTGGAATTCGACCAAATTGATGCAACGTATTGGTAGGGTAAACCGAATTGGTTCAACTGCAAACGAAGTTCATGTTTTCAATTTCTATCCAACAGCAAAAGTCAATAGTGATATTGAATTAGAGAAAAAGGCAATTATGAAATTACAGGCTTTTCATGCGGCTTTGGGTGAAGACAGCCAGATATATTCGCCCGATGAAGAATTTGAAACTTTTGGTTTGTTTGACAAGCAAATGGAAGAAGAAAAAGACGAAAAATTATCGTATTTAATGATGATTCGTGATATAAAAGAAAAAAATCCAACTCTTTTCAAACAAATCAAAAATATGCCTTTAAGGGCGAGAGTCGGTAGAAACAATTCGGAATTAAACAACGGAACTATCTGTTTTATTAAGGACGATAAAAGAGATGCCTTCATTTTCGTGAAATCTAATAAGGAAGTAGAAGAACTTACTTTTTTAGAAACAGTTAGAAAATTCGAAGCCTTTCAAGAAGAAAAGGGAATAGCATTACACGGAAACCACCATGAACAAGTGAAATTAGCTATTCAGGTATTTGCAGATAAAGTTGAAGACGAAAAAGCAAAAGATAAGAAAGTTGATGTTACCCAAGGGCCAAATGAAAAAAGTGCAATTGCATATTTAGATGCAATGTTAAATTTACCATTTACCAATGACCTGGAAACACAATTAATTATCATTGCTAAAGAAGCAATCAGGAAAGGCCGGTTTCAAAATTTACAACGTGACATTAATAAATTACATAAAGCAGTTAAGAAAAGTCCATTGAAGCCGGTTATCATTCTTGAAAGGGTAATCGGAATTCTTAAAAGCTATCCTTTGAAACAGGAAGAAGAGGAAATTTATCAGGAAGTACAGGTAATTAAACCAAGAGTTTTACATCCTGAAATCATTATTACCGAAAGTTTTAGCAAATAGTCGGCATGAAAGAAAAAGAATTAAAAGATATACTTAGGAAAGATTTCAACTTTGAAGAAAATTGGAAACCTTTGTTTTCATTGCTTTTCAATAAAGTACAATATTTTAGCAATCCATCTAACCCATTTTCTGAAAATGAAAAAGTAAAATCGGGAAAGCAAACTGGAATTGTAAAATTGGATGATGGAAAATCAATAGCCATTTTTGAAGTCGAAGTTGATGACACAATCCATATTGACAAAAAACGGCAAGGGTTACGTGAAATCGCCATCAAGCATATCGACCAGAACATTACACATGGTGCTTTTGTATTTTTCTATTCCAAAAATCAGGCTGATTATCGTTTTTCGTTTATCGCCAAATGGTCGGAACTTGATATTGAAACCGGGGAATTTAAAAAGGGAGAAACCAAACCTAAACGGTACACCTATCTTTTGGGCGTTAATGAAGCCTGTACTACTGCAGCAAAACGATTGCTCATTCTCATTGAAAGAAAGACTAATCAAAATACTGGAATAAAGGAAATTATTGATGCCTTTTCGGTTGAATCACTTAACAAGGAATTCTTTAAAACTTATAAGGAACATTACGAAAAATTTTGGAGGTTTATTGCCAATCCTGACAATGGATATCGGAATATTTTATTGGATACTACAAAAGATCAGCTTGAAAAACAGGAAAAACCAATTCGTGATTTTGCCAAGAAACTGTTAGGCCGTATCGTTTTTCTGCATTTTTTACAGAAAAAAGGATGGATGGGTTGCTCAGCAAATACGAGCAATTGGGTTGAGGGAGAAAAGCATTTTATGCAAAAACTCTTTACCGATTTTTCTGATAAAACCCATTTTCACAGCCGTTGCCTTACTAAGTTGTTTTTCAATACACTAAATTCCCGCGAGAATAATGAAGTTTTTGAGCTTGAAGGATTGCATGGAAAACTGAATGGTTCTCGTGTGCCTTACCTGAATGGTGGTTTGTTTGATACAGATAAACCAAAGGAAGTTTTAACGATTGATTTTCCTGAAAAATATTTTGCTGAACTTCTTGAATTTTTTGAACAATACAATTTTACCATCGACGAAAACAGTCCGGACGATCATGAAGTTGGTATTGACCCGGAAATGTTAGGGCATATTTTTGAAAACCTGCTGGAAGAAAATCGTGAAAAAGGTGCTTTTTATACACCCAAAGAGGTGGTTCAATACATGTGTAAGGAGAGTCTTATTCAATACCTGAATAATTCGTTTGATGCGAAAGTTGTTATTGAAAAATTCGTCCGCAATCATATTGTTTCGGAAACGCTTGCCATAAAAGACAATGCAGTTCTTTTGAATAATTTGCTGGACAAAATTAAGATTTGCGACCCTGCCATTGGCTCAGGTGCTTTCCCGATTGGAATATTGCAGGAGATTTTTGAAGCAAAGAAATTCATTTATCCATATCTGAAAACCAACAAGGAATTTAATCCGGCACAGGTAAAGAAGGATATTATTCAAAAATCAATTTACGGTGTTGATTTGGAAAAAGGTGCTGTGGATATTGCCCAACTCCGCTTTTGGCTGGCATTGGTTGTAGACGAAGAAAACCCGCACCCCTTGCCAAACCTTGATTATAAAATCATGCAGGGTAACAGCCTGCTCGAAAGTTTTGAAGGAATAGATCTGAGCAAAACAGCACTTCTTGAAAAGTCAAAAATTGGAATTTTAATTCCATCGTTATTTGAAGAACCAAATACTGAATATGGTTTTTCAGATGAAAACCGTGCCGAGATTCAAGAATCAATAAGGGTATATTTTAAAACGGAAGACAAAAGGGAAAAAACCACCATAAGGAAGAATATTGACCGGATTGTGATTGACCATATTGATAAATCGTTGGAGTTTTACGAAACCCGTTTACTCTTTGAAATTGCCGATATTGAAAATAGGCTGGAAAACAAAATAGAGCGATTAACCGATGCCCAAAAAGAACAATACAAAGCGAAGAGCAAAGAGGTTGTTGAAATTGAAAAACGTAAAAAACTTCTGGCGAACCGTAACGAAGCCCGTAAAAAACTACTCGAATTTGAACATACCGATGAACGCCCCTACTTCCTTTGGCATTTGTTTTTTATGGATGTATTTGAAAAAGGTGGCTTTGATGTAATTATTGGAAATCCACCATACAGGCAACTTCAGAAAATGGGTATAGAAGCTGATATATTGGAGAATGAGAAATTTGAGACATTTACCCGTACAGGTGACCTTTATTGTTTGTTTTATGAAAAAGGATTTAACTTATTAAAAAAAGGTGGCACTTTGACTTATATCACTTCAAATTCTTGGATGAAGACAAAGTATGGAGAAAGCTTGAGAAAGTTTTTTGTTAAAAAAACAAATCCATTAAAATTATTGAATTTTGAGGATACACAAATCTTTCCATCTGCGACAGTGGAGACGAATATATTAATTGGTAAAAGCAACAAAAATATCAATAACCTTGAGGCAGTTGCTATTAAACAAGGAGCTGTTAATATAACAATTCAGGAATATTTTAACGATAACAAAATAGAAATTAATGAATTAGATGAAACAGAGTGGATAATCTTATCTAAAGAAGATTTTTTAATTAAGGAAGAAATCGAAAGGAAATCAGAAATTTTAGACTCATATAATTTAGAAATAAGTAGAGGTATAGTCACAGGATTTAATGAGGCTTTTATAATTCCGGATTCTAAAACAAAGGAGTTGATAGAACATGATGACAAAAATGCATTTATACTAAAAAAATTCCTCGGGGGAAGAGATATACATAAATACAAAGTAGATTGGAATAATGAATGGCTAATTTATAGTCACAGTGCTGTAAATGAGAATGATTTCCCTGAAATAACAGAATATCTATCTCAATTTCGGCAAAAACTTGAAGCAAGAAGAGGTGGAATGAATACTAAAACTGGTGAAGTTCCGTATAAATGGTGGCAACTTCAAGTAGATTATTACTCTTCCGGTACTTTTAAAAACTATGAACTACCTAAATTGATGTGGGCAGAATTATCTGATAAGCAAAAATTTGTCTTTGACGCTTCAGGCATATATCCAAATAAGACCATTTTTATTATTACAGGTGAATTATTAAAACCACTTCTTGTGGTTCTAAACTCTAAAGTTGTTTTATGGTTTTTTAATCAAACATCGACTACTTCAGGTATGGGGACAACAATATGGAGTAAATATAAGGTTGAGAAATTACCAATACCTAAATTGCTCAGGAAGAATGCAGAGCAATTCTCATCTTTTGCTGAATACCTAATTTTATTAAACGACCCAATTATACCAGAAATTCTTGAACACTCTTCAAACCAAATCATTAGCGAAACTTTTGAAGAGGTATTGAACATGATGGTTTACGAATTAATTTTTGAAGAACACTTGAAAGAAAAGGAAATTGATGTGCTGCGATTTGTCAACTTCCCCAATATATCAAAATTAAAATCCTTTGAAGAGAAGAGGGATGCCATTCAAAAAATTTACTTTTGGCTAAAAGAGAAGGATAACCCAATAAGGAACAGAATACTTGTATCGGAAAGCCGCAGTTGGATTATCAAACGTATCAACCAAAGCACGCATTAGACTATGAAATTACATGAGTTACATATCAATAATTTTAAGTTTTTTCCAAAGCAAGATCCGAAAAGTCCACTTTTAAAAATTGATGGAAAAAACCTGTTGATTTATGGTGAAAATGGTAGTGGCAAATCAACCATTTACTGGGCTTTATACACCCTTTTAGAAAGTGCATTCAAAAAGAATGAGTTTGAAGTTGAAAAGTATTTCAAGAAAAATGGAGAGTTTGGGTTGGTAAATATTCACGCTACAAAAAATTCAGCACCTTTTATTAAGGCCGTATTAAAAGATAGCAACGGCAATAATCCCAAAGAATATCTGGTCAACCCTAACTTACACCAGATTGTAGCAAATATGCGAGATTCCTCCATCAGGGAAAGTGGAATGGCAAGCGACTTTTTAAATTATCGGATAATATTCCGGCTGCATCATATTAAACATTCAAAAGAAAATAACCTGTTTGGCTGGTTCGAAGATGAAATATTTCCTTACATTTTAATTGACACCATCAGCCGTACAGAAAGTGTGGAGGATTATTATAAAACACTTAAAAATGGGCCAAAGAAAGTAAAAGATTTCAATGAAATAGATAAAATGATTTATCCAAATGCTTCTATGAGTGAACATCCGCAGGAAGCAGTAAAGAAAGATTATGCGATTTATCAACGCTATGTAAAATCGGTAAAAAACTGGAATTCTAAAATTGAAAAGTACCTGAAAAGTATTTTAAAACGGGCAAATGTAATTCTGAAAGATGATTTCAAACAAAATTTTGATTTCAAGCTTAATTTCAGAGGTGCGACCCATGATGTATCGCCCAATGACCCAAATTGGAAAGAACCTTTTATTGAATTGCAAGTTCCACAATACGAAGGCAAAAGGAACGTTGTAAAACGTGCTCATTCATTTTTGAATGAAGCAAAATGGAGTGCAATAGGTTTGGCAATCCGCTTTGCCATCATCGAAGATTGGACAAACAGACCAAACCAAGCCGAACTAAAAGCTTTGATAATTGATGATATGCTTTTAAGTTTGGATATGTGCAATCGTGACATTGTGCTTAATTTATTGCTTGACAGGTATGTAAATAGTTATCAACTCATAATGCTTACTCACGACAAGTATTTTTATGAACTGGCTCAAGGAAAAATCAATGCAAGAAACAAGGGAAATGAATGGTTGAAACTTGAAATGTATGAAGATGAAAAGAATGGGAAAAAGTTTCCTTTAATAATAAAGTCTAAGACAAATCTTGAACGTGCAAGAAGCTTTTTTAAACAGAAAGAATTTTCGGCATCAGCAAATCATTTAAGAAAAGCTACTGAATGTTTTGTTTATGAATATGTACCGAAAAAGCACCATTACGACAAAAGATTTAATGATTTAAATTTGAGTCAGTTGATTAATAAGTCTAGAGCAGTTGCAAAAATTAACGGGTTGCCTGCGGGGTTGATTCAGGAGTTAGATTTAATGAGGACAAATATTTTTAATCCTGGGTCTCATTATGACGTTTACACCCCTATTTTTCAAAACGACTTAATAAGAGCTATTGAAACATTGGAAAAAGTAGCATTATTGACTAATTTGAATTTGTAAAATATGCTAAATACCCATCCCTTTGGCATGTTTACCGAGCACTTACAGAACACATTCGGAATAAGTTCGGAAAAGGTTCGGAAAAGAGTTCGGAAAAAGAAATCCCAACCTGGAATATTGTTTTTGAACTTATTGCACTCTACCCTGAAATTACCGCAGAGGAGGCAGGGAAGATAGTAGGAATATCTTCCCGGGCAACGGAAAAGCACATTAAAAAGCTGAAAGATTCGGGTATTATCGAAAGAATAGGAGGCCGAAAAGAAGGATCTTGGCAAATTAAGAAAAATTAGAACGAGTCTTTATTTAATTGATTGGACAAGAGGGCTTTTTTCACATAATAGGCAATACGATTACTTTTAAGCCTGATGCAGTTTGATAGAAATATAATGAAAGTGTAATGAATAGCGAAATCCTCATTTACCAAAACTCCGATGGCAGCATCAAAATTGATGTTCGCTTGGAGGAAGATACCGTTTGGCTTTCGCAAGAGCAAATGGCTGAACTATTTGGCAAAGGCCGGAGTACCGTTGCTGAACACATCGCTAATGTGTATGAAGAAGCTGAATTGGAGCCAAATCGAACTTGTCGGAAATTCCGACAAGTTCGTCAGGAAGGAATCAGAGAAGTTGAGCGGGAGATTGATCACTACAATCTTGACGTTATTATCTCGGTAGGTTACAGGGTAAAATCACCTCAGGGTACTCAATTCCGCATTTGGACTACTCAAAGGCTTAAAGAATACATTATCAAAGGGTTTGCCTTAAATGATGACCGTTTTAAATCGGGCAATTCCATGAACTATTTCACTGAATTGCAGGAACGCATCCGGGAGATACGAATTTCGGAAAGATTCTTCTACCAGAAAATCAAAGACATTTATACCACCAGCATTGACTACAACCCCAAAGACGAAAAGACTATTGAGTTTTTCAAAATAGTGCAAAACAAACTGTTGCGGGCGATAAGCCAACAAACAGCAGCCGAGCTGATTTACAGAAGAGTGGACGCAAGTTTACCTCTCATGGGAATGCAATCGTTGGACAAAAAGAGTCCTGTTGCCATCAAAAAATCGGACGTAAGTATTGCAAAGAACTACCTGAACGAAGATGAAATTAAACTGCTCGGTTTACTGGTAGAACAATATCTGGCATTTGCCGAAACTATGGCGCAGCAAGGCGTTCCCATGTATATGGCTGATTGGATACAACGCTTGGATGTTATCTTGCAATTAAACAGGAGAGAGTTACTCACTCATGCTGGAAAAATCAGCCACGAAAAAGCGTTGAAGAAATCGGGTGAAGAGTTCGAAAAATACACGATCGCTCAAAAAGCAATCGAAAAAGAGCAAAGTCTCAAAGAAATAGAGGAGGATATTAAGAAACTAAAAAAACCTCTGCCATGAAGTTCACCGAAGAAAAATTAGAGAGGGCTTTTATCGAGTTGTTGGGGCTGGAATAAACGCGACGATATTAAATCGGCCCTGAAAGTCGGATTAATTTTGCTTTTGGATGAGTTTGGCTATCCCCCGGTAGAGCGGGACGAAGTTTATGTTGAGATTTTCGAACAAGCGGAGAATTTCAAGAAGAATAATTCACGATCATAAACTGAATTTATAATTAAACCCCCTGCAAAACTTAATTTGCAGGGGGTTTTGATACTGTTAGCAAGGCCCTTCGACTGCGCTCAGGGACCGGGACCGGAACAAATTAAAGGCTATCGCCAAAATCCTTGCGGAATTTTGCCACGAGTTTTTCTACCCAGTCGCCGGTTGGTTTCAGTTTACCAACGAAGAATCGAAGTACCGGAGGCTCTTCTGTCCACTCGAGTCCGCCGACCAGGTGCCGATTTTCATACAGCCATTTGATCCGGTCTTCGGCATATTTGACCTGCGACAAGGTGAATACCCTTCTGGGGAAAGCCAGACGCAACAATTCCACATCCGACATCACGTCGTTGCCATCCGCGTCGCGAACACTGGAGATCGTTCCGCGTTCCATCCCTCTGATTCCGGAAGCTACATAAAGCGCTGCGGCTAAGGCACCTGCAGGATACTGTGCCTGAGGCAGATGCGATAGGAAGGCACCCGCGTCGAGGTGGCATCCAAGTCCACCGGCAGGAGTAATCACCGGAATTCCACTTTTGTCGAGGGTGTCGACCAGGTATTTGATGAAAGTCGGAGAATGACTGATCACATCAAAATCAAGTGTCTCATACAATCCGACTGTCATGGCTTCAATTTCGCGCACGCTCATTCCACCATAGGTAAGAAAACCTTCGAAGAGTGGTACCCAGTCGCGCATCTGCATGTAAATTTCACGGTTATTGGTGCAGATACCACCACCACGAGCACAGCTCACCTTACGTCCGGAGAAATAGGAAAAGTCGGTGTAGCTAAGCATTTCGTGCATAATATCCTTCAGGGAAACATCCTGGTAACCCTCCTCGCGGATTTTGATGAAATAGAGGTTCTCATTAATCAGACTGGTGTCCATCAACAACTTGATTCCATGCTTTTTAGCGATAGCAGAAGCTTCACGGAGATTTTTCATGGAGAACGGCTGACCCCCGATCAGGTTGGTGCCAGCTTCGAAGCGGATAAACGCAACATTTTCGGCACCCCATTTCTCAATGACCTTGTTGAGTTTATTGATGTCCATGTTTCCCTTAAACGGAAAATTGCTTTTCGTCTTCAGCGCTTCGTCCGTGTAAATTTCCTCCACGGTACCGCCGCACATTTCGATGTGGGCCTTGGTGGTGGTGAAGTGATAGTTCATAGGTATCACGGTGCCGGGTTTGACGAAAGACTTGGAGATGATATGCTCGGCAGCGCGGCCCTGGTGCACGGGCAAATAATATTTTTGGTTGAAAACATCCTGAATAGCTTTTTCCAGCTTGGTGAAACTTGCAGAACCCGCATAAGAGTCGTCTGCCACACTCATGGCAGCTATCTGATTGTCGCTCATCGCGTTGGTTCCGGAATCGGTGAGCATATCGAGATAAATATCCTTGTTCATTAACAGGAAAGTGTTGAATCCTGCACTGTAGATAGCCTCGCTACGCTCTTCTACCGGAAGGAGGTTAAGTTTTTGAACAACACGTACTTTATGCATTTCTAACGGAGTTTCCTCGCCGCTGTAAAATTTCACAGTCTTCAGTTTGTTTGATTTTTCCATTGCTAATTAAATTGAAATAAATATGTATAGAGCCTACAATTGGCACTTAACAGAACACTAGTTCTTTCGGTTTGAAATAAATTTTGCGAGTTTACTAATTTATAATCCGACATTCAAGTTAATGTAAGAGTTAATAAGTAGATGAATAGTTATTTATATTGTATAAAAACAATCAACCCCTGACTTCCTGTTTTTCCTGAATCCGATGCCAGTTATTTAAGCAGCTATCTGTAAGAATCACTATATTTGCCAAAATTTTTCTTTAAACAGGATGCCTTTCCCGGTAATCCGGTCAGTATTTCGACAACCATGATTCAATTCGATAAGATCAAATTAGACAACGGACTGACGGTCATTGTCCACACCGACAAAAGCACGCCTTTCGTTGCAGTTAATGTCTGTTACAAGGTGGGTTCCAAGCATGAAGATCCGAACAGAACCGGCTTTGCGCACCTGTTTGAGCACCTCACATTTGGCGGTTCTGCCAATGTGAAGGACTTTGACCTTGCCGTTCAGAGAGCAGGAGGTGCGAACAACGCCTTTACCTCAAATGATCTGACAAATTACTATATAACCCTGCCTGCCAACAACATAGAGACAGCGTTGTGGTTGGAATCGGACAGGATGCTCGGTCCTAAGTTTTCCAAAAAGGGATTGGATGTTCAGAAAAAAGTGGTGATAGAGGAGTTCCGTCAGCGCAATCTCAATAAACCTTATGGCGATGTTTGGCATCTGCTGCGCGACCTGGCCTACAAGGTACACCCATATCGCTGGCCCACCATCGGACTTATACCTGAGCACATCGAATCGGCCGGTTTGGGTGATGTGAAAGATTTTTTCTTCCATCATTATGCTCCCAACAATGCAGTGCTCGTGATCAGTGGAAACATTGCATCTGCCGAAGCCTTCCAACTTGCACAGAAGTGGTTCGGTGACATCCCCTCGCGGGAAATCACTCCGTATCTAGCTCAGACTGAACCACTCCAGCAAACAGATCAAGAAATAACTGTCTACCGGGATGTTCCCATCGACACCTTTTATGTCGCCTGGCACATGGGCGCCAGAAACGATAAAAATTTCTATGTGCTTGATCTCCTTTCAGATATACTTTCAAACGGCAGTTCATCCAGATTTGAAGTCAGGCTGGTAAAAGAGCAGAAACTCTTCACTGAAGCAGATGCTTACCTATCGGGGGAAAATGAACCCGGATTATTTATTGCAACAGGCAAGGCCTCAACCGGTGTCGACATTCACCTGGCGAGAGAGAAGATGTTAGAAGAAATTATGATGACGGTTGAAACGCCTATCACCGCTTACGAGCTGGAAAAAGTCAAGAACAGGGTAGAATCCGATTTGCTGCTCAATGAGATAGGGTACCTGGAAAAAGCGATTCAGCTGGCATCTTTCGAGATCATGGGAGACGCTTCGGAGATCAATCGTCAGGGAGAAAAGTACAGGGAGATTACCGCGGAGGATCTCCTGGAGACAGCCAATCTCCTCTTTAGAAAAGGAAACCGCAATATCCTGAACTATCTTTCCCTTCAAAATTCTAAAAAATGAGCCCATTCAGAAAAATAGCTCCGGAAGTACATTCCGTCGATAAGATTGATTTTATCGAACCGGAGCATCAGCTTTTGCCAGGAGGCACCACCTTTTTCACCCTAAACGGTGGAACGCAGGAAGTGGTCAAGCTGGATTTCAGCTTCAAGGCCGGTAACTGGTACGAAGACTCCAAGTTGGACAGTTTAATGGCTGCTTCCATGATAGCTGAAGGCACATCCAGCAAGACCGCCCGGGAGATCGCTGACAGAATAGATTTTTATGGCGCCCAGTTTAACTCGATCCCATATTACGACAACAATTATGTTTCGCTGTTAGCGCTGAAAAAACATCTTCCTCACCTGATCCCACTGCTGGCAGAGATCATTCAGGATGCTTCCTTTCCTGAGCATGAATTCGAAATTGCCCGACAAAAACGCAAGCAAAGAGCACAAGTAGATGCTGAGAAAGTTGGGATGGTTGCACAGCGTGCTTTCCTAAGATCTCTTTTGGGACCAGGTCACCCCTATGCTCCGGTCGCTTCGCCAGAGGCATACGATTCGGTAACGGTTGAGGGTGCCATGAGCAATTACAAGAAGCATTATTATTCAGCTAACGCCACCCTCTTCGCCTCAGGAGATGTGGATGAGGAGGTAAAGAAAATGATTGCTGATCATTTTGGTCCTGCCTGGGGAACCCCCTCAAAGTTCAAAACAGATCAGGTTCCAGGGCAAAGTTCAGGTGAAAGAAGTAGTTTCATTGAGCGGGAAAATGCCAATCAGAATGCTGTCACCATTGGAAAGAGGGTTCCCACCCAGCATCACCCCGATTCACCCGGACTTAAGTTGTTGACCACCATTTTCGGAGGCTATTTCGGTTCCAGGTTGATGAGTAATCTCCGGGAGGAGAAAGGGCTCACCTATGGCATTCATGCGTCTGTGGTGTCGTTTGTCCGTGATGCTATCTTCATGATCCATGCCGAAATAACTGCCGAAAAAACAGAGGAAGCTATTAAGGAGATTTTCCATGAAATGCAGCGACTGCAGGATGAACTCGTTCCGGAATCGGAACTCGAGCCTTTGCGGAGTTTCCTTTCGGGAAGGATGCTCGAAGACTTCGACGGACCGTTTGCCCGCGCACAGAGTTTTTCCTCGCTTTACGAAGCCGGACTGAAGGTTGACTATTTTGACAAGATCATTCACGCCATCAAGACCACTACGCCTGAGCAAATCAGGGAACTGGCCCGGAAATATTTCGATCCTGAAACGATGTATACGGTAGCGGCTGGCAAAAAATAATGTTATAACCTTTTCCCTTGCCACGTGTCCCGCTCAAGCATCAGTTTGTCGACTTTGGCTACAAACTCGTAATTTTTCAATCCCCAGGAGGGGGCGATGACCATACCGGCAGGAGCTGAACTGACGAAGCGCTGAACGATGATTTTGGGAGAAAGATGCTCCAGAAATCTAACCACCAGATCGGCATACTCCTGCACTTCGAACAGATGAAATCCTAAAGGGTTTTTCTTATAATCAACAGCCATACGGGTACCCTTATGTATCTGAAGCTGATGCAGTTTAATGCTGCGAACAGGTAATTTCGAAAGAATTTTGGCGTATTGGATAAAGTCTTCTTCTCCCTCGCCGGGAAGGCCGAGTATAAGATGCACGCAATTGTCAATACCCCGTTGGGCGATCCGGTGAATGGCTTCGATTGATTCCTGAACGGTATGTCCGCGGTTGATCCGCAGAAGCGTCTCATCCTTTAGACTCTCGATACCCAGTTCAAGTGAAACGTAACATTTACCAGCAAATTCCTCTAACAAATCGAGTATTTCCTCACTCAAACAATCGGGCCGTGTGGCAATCACCAATCCGATGACCTCCGGATGCCGCAGTGCATCCTCATAGGTTTGACGAAGAATTTCTGCCGGAGCATAGGTATTGCTATAGGCCTGAAAATAGGCCAAGTACCTCATGGTTGGGTATTTCTTCGCGAAAAACTGAATTCCCTTAATGATTTGATCCTCTATAATTTTTTCAGTCCGGCAGTAATCCGGATTGAAACTCTTGTTATTGCAGTAGGTGCAACCACCGGTGCCTTTGGAACCATCCCGGTTAGGGCAGGTAAAACCTGCATCGAGCGAAATTTTCTGGACACGGCCATCGAACCGCCTTCTGAACCAGGCGGAATAGTCTTTGTATCTTTTGTCACTCCCCCAAAGAAATTCTTTGTCAACCATTATCCCATTTAATCCCCCAAATTTACTCTTTCATTCTTCACTATTCACTTTATATATTGCTCCAGTGGATTTGCAATCCGCTGGCATTCTTTCACCACCGGATTACAAATCCGCTGGAGCGAGACCGGTCCCATTTTCCCATTTCGTTTCCTTTTCCTAAATTCAGCCAATAGAAAATTGAAACGTGAAAACCTTGTTCACAGCAGCAGATAAGCAACAAATTCTTGCACGCGGCAGTCACCCCGAAGAAATTCAGAATCAGATCGCTCATTTCGTCAGGGGATTCCCGTTTCTGAAGACTGTGAACCC
>Ga0209430_1001177_pt1 | contig 20473 bp, 23 predicted proteins | sample BarGraIncub1133A_FD_184504 | JGI IMG/M metagenome (GOLD analysis project Ga0209430, IMG submission 184504) | Arctic peat soil microbial communities from Barrow, Alaska - Barrow Graham LP Incubations 11-33A (SPAdes) (version 2) | ecosystem: Environmental > Terrestrial > Soil > Wetlands > Peat... | reverse complement strand
AAAGATGCTCAATGTTTCTTTGACGTTCAACCTTCACCGGCCAATTCAAAGGATATTTTTACCTCCGATGTTTGGCTTTGCTTAATGCTTAACCTTACAAATTTGTATCCATCACTTTCAAGAATGGAAGCAACCGATCAGGTTCAGCGCGATGTTATGGATTTGCTGATGTCAAGTCAGTTTGAAATAACTGGAATGACAGGAGCCGAAGGATTCACTGGTTATGACTGGGGCGAAGATACGAACGTTCAGGTAAAAGCTGATATGTCTCCTCATTACCTGTTAAAATACACATTACAAGTAACTTACATTAATACATAAAAAATTATGAGTACATTCAAATTCGCGGGCAATGGCACGGCTAAAGACTTTCTGAAAGACATGAAAGGATTGATTGTTTCGCTTCCGGGTACTGCTCAAAGTTTCACCGCTGCTAAAACACTGGCTGGGTTTCAGGCATTGATCAACCCGGCAACTACCGCAGCTATTACCGCTACCTTTCTTGACATAGCTCGCGGGCTAGAGTCAAAAACCACCGCGCCGGAGTACATAACAGCGAACACCGGATTTGTGGAAAAAACAATGGACTTTCCGCCTAGATTTACAGGTCATGCCTTTATGTCGTATGAAGATTATAAGACATGGTTCGCTGCTGATGGTAAGTCTTTCGATTTTACACCTATTTTGGCTGATGGTACATTGATGTGTGCCAAAAATTCAGCCGGGTTGCAGGTTGGTTTCTGTGGTCGTATGTTCATTGAAAATTTTGATCTTCCTAAAGCTGGTGGGGCTGCAAAAACAGCTGCACATGCTTTTGATATTATCTTCGATGATGTCGATCAGTTCAAAAACTATCAGATTGTAAAACCAGCTTTCACTTTGAAAGAATTGGCCGCAGTTGTTCCTGTTGGTGTTAACATCGAAGTTGTGACAGCTTATGACAATGCAACGGGTATTGTAGTTATCAAAGCGACTCACCGCGTTTCTGGTGCACCTTGTGCAGTATTTGCCACGGTTGCTGAATGGCCTGTTATTTCTCTTTCAAATGATATTGCAGGAGCGTGTACAATTTGCACCGCTACGTCTGCTTCACTTGGTATTTACACCTTGACTTTCAAAAATTCAGCAGCCGTTTTAACTGGTGACTTTGAAATTCAGGCTGAAAAGATCACTGCCAGTCATGTGACTTATTTGTCGAATGTCCTGAACGTGGACGTAACCGCATAGTTATGAAATTCGGGAGCGTGGATATAAATGTAAGTGACCCAATGAATGATTGGAGTAAATGGACATGGGTTCAATTCATGGACTTGTACAATTCCAGTCTGAAAGGTCATGTAACGGAAACACCTGAAGAGATTGCAAAATCGTTAGGTGTAAAATTGCCGGATAAACCAAAAGCAAAAGCCGCTGAGGCTTGATTTACATAGGGTGACTAAGTGATTAGCCACCCTATTTTATTAAAGTCATGAAAACATATAAATATCAATGGCAGGATTTAGACATATTAGATGAAATATTTGGTTATCCTATTGATGAATTAATTGTAAATGTATGATTTCTCAAATTGTTGAAATAGCGAAACGGTCGGCTCAGTACGTGGCAAACATGAACGCGAACATTATCAGAGTAGTTGAATCGAATAAAGATTTGATGATTGATATTAATAGAAGTCAATTCATATCTTCAAAAGATGCAACTGGAAAGCCACTGACTAGAGTTTCAACCGGATCAACTAAGTTATCAAAAGCATACGCTCGGAAAGCAGGTAAAAGCAAACCAGATTTTTTCTTGTCTGGACAATTTCAAGACGAAATGATTTTCTTTATGCCTAACGAAAAAGAGTATTTCATAAATTCAAGGGTGAGGCCGTATTTGTCGCCTCAATATGGTGGTTCAATATTCGGGGTTACACCGAACAATCAGTCAAAAGCAAAAGATATAAATGACAAATTAGTAGTTGAAGACTATAAAAAATTTACGTTCCAATGATCAAATCTTATTATGATATAACCATCAAAGATGTTATCCTTTTGGATGCCACCAAATCAGCCGGACACCTGAAAAAGTTTTGGTTCATTCCAATTTACTTTTGTCGGAAAGAATTAGAATCATTGGCTAAGAAGATATTTGAATCAATCGGTAATAGTGCAGTTGACCAGCTTCAAAACGACTTTGACAAACTAATATCATATCGCAACCTTCAAATTTTGGAAGCTCTTTACAAATTGGTAATTATCGAATTAAGATTGAAGTCAAAAATAGCAATCTGGAAATTAATAGCAGGGAAAGACTTCGCAGAATCAGAACAGTTGAAAGAGGTATTGTCCGAGGTTTTAAAATATACAGGAATTGACATTAAGGAACCGAAAGACATAACTGATTTTAATGACTATGTAGAGTTTAAAATAGACAAGTACAAAGAAATGTTCCCGGAAATTAAACCGGATGAAACTGAAAAGGCAAACTTAACCCGGATTATTTATTCAATTTTCAATTTCATGGGTGAAAGTTATAACGAAAATATGAGGCTAATTACTTTCTGTGAAATGAAAGAAATAGCTGAAGATAGAATCAGATCACAAAAACCAAACGAAGATGGCCAATAGTGCAGAAATAACCAACCTAGAGCAGGTAACGAAAGCAATTACCGGATCAGACAAGGCACTCCAAAGTTTGGCGGGTACTTATTTGACCTTGGTCAAAAATATGGGCGATGCCACTGAAAAGGTAAAAACCCATACTGCAACTATTGACGGACTGGCAAAGGCTCAGAAAGAGGCCGCTAATGCTCAAAAGCTATTGGATGCTGCAAATAAACAGTTAACCGATTCAGAGGCAAAACTAAAAACTTTCGATGCTCAAATGTACGAGCAGATTTTAAAGAACAATAAAGCACTTGCAGATCAGAAGAAAGCTATTCAGGATAAGGTAAAAGCCAGTGATGCTGAGGCTGGGTCGTTGGTTCGGATGAGGCAGGAACTTTCAACACTCACAGCCGCTTATGACAAGGCCGGAAGCCGGACAAAAGCTAACGCAGACCAAATAAACAATCTTAGCCGTGAAATTGGAAAGGCAGAGGCCGCAACTAACAGACATCAACGTGGCGTTGGTGGTTATGCTGACCAGTTAGGAAAATTTAAAAATATTATTTCAGAATTACCGGGTCCGTTGGGTTCTGCTATGGGTGCAGCTGAAGGTCTTGTTACAAAATTAAGCGCATTTGGTCCCGTTGGATTGTGGGTTGGAGGTTCAATATTGAGTATTGGTGCGCCACTTGCAGCATTCTTTCTTAAATCAGAAGAAGGGGTTGAAATGTTGGAACGTAAATTTGCTGGATTTAAGGCTTCACTTAATGTTTTGGTAGGTGAGCTAATAAGTTCAGGACAAAAAATGGCTGCACCTTTTGACGATCCAAACAAAAAAATGCAAGTTTTCTGGACACTTCTTTTACATGGAATCAATCCAGCATGGACTGATCTTGGTGTTAAGATGGACACTGCCGCCGTTATAGCTGAAAAATATACAGCTAAACTTCAGGAGATGGAAAAAGCTGAGATAAAGTTGATAGTTCCACGTTCAGAAGCAAATTTAAAAATTAAAGAAGCAAGATTGCTATACGCTGATAGTTCAAAATCATTAGAAGAAAGAATTGATGGACTTAAAACCGCATTGAAACTTGAAAATGAAACAGCAGACAAGGAAGTAATACATCAAAAAAATGTTGTTGATAATTTACGTGAGATAAATAAATTAAAAGAATCTTCTGGGCAACTTAGAAATGAAGATGATAAAAAACTTGCCGAAGCTATCGCAAAAGAAAATGAATTAAGAACGGAAAGCGCAGGGCGACAAATACGAACCTCCAAAAGCTTACAAACTGGACAAAAAGAAATATTAGCTGAAGAAAAAGCAGCAACAGAAAAGGCGCTAAAAGATAAATTAGATGCTGTTGAGCTCGCATATACAAAGGCCAAAGAAGTAATTAATCAGGTTCATATTGACGGTATAACTTCGGAGAAACAATATCAGGATCAATTAATCAATCAGGAAATTACATTTTTGAATAAAAAACTTTCGTTGTACAAATCCGGTACGAAAGAATATGAAGATATTGAGCTTGCAATTCAGAATGTTAAATTAAAATCACAGGATGACAAAAACAAAGAAATTGAAAAAGGACTTAAGACCGAGTATGATATAAATACTGCTTATTATGACAAGATCAAAAAATCAAGGGAAAACCTGATAAAGCAATCCATTGATGATGAAGAGGCAATGTACGAATATGAAAGAGAACTATCAAAAAAGGCCGCTGAAAAAAAGATTGAAGACGAAAAGAAAACAGCCGAAAAAATAAAGGATATTCAGTTTCAAATGGCATCTGAGGCAGTTAATGGAATCTTTGATTTAGGAAGTGCAAAACGTGATGAGGAACTTTCAGCACTTGACAAAGAGCGACAAAAAAAACTATCAAACGAAAAACTTACTGCTGCTCAAAAAGAAAAGATAAATGAGGAGTACGACAAGAAAGCCGCTGCAATTAAAACCAAACAGGCAAAGGCAGATAAATTACAAGCTGAATTTAATATTATAATAAATACAGCTAAGGACGTTGTGGCTAGTTTGTTGACACCCGCGTTAATTCCTTGGATAATTGCAATGGGAGCTTTAGAACTTGGAATAGTTCAGGCTCAAAAAATACCAACATTCAAGGATGGTGTAGAGTTTGCACCCGAACGTGGTATATTTGGAGAGGCCGGGCGTGAACTTGCTTTTCTTCGTTCAGGTGAAGTATTACTGGCAGATAAACCAACTTATTTCGAAGGAAGTAAATTTAAGGGCGCAAACATCAAATCCAACGCGATAACTGAACAGATCATTAATTTGAGTGAACACATGGCAGGAGGAAGGCAAATGACAGATGATAGAATTTTGAAAGGATTAAGTAATGTTGAACACGCAATTATGAGTAAACCCGTAATGATTTTTGACAAAGAAAACCGGGTAATTGGTCAGGCAACCACGAACAGCCAAACAATTTATTTGAATAGGCTGATGCGAAATAATTAATCAATAAAATTTAAAAAAGAAAAATTACCATGATATTTTTTTGCCGCCACATCATGAACACGAGCCGCCTCTATTTCATCATTGAAATATCCAAGAAAAATTACTTTTTTGTTGTAGGACACCTGAGCTATAAATTTATTAGCGGCTTTATTAAAACATACTCCTTTGTATTTAGATGTTCCATTTTTTCTTGGAAGTGCATTCATTCCATTTTGAGAGGAAGTGCATATCCTGAGATTATACTTTTGACAATTAAGTCCATTGTGATCTTCATGATCGACTTCTATATTTTTTGCTATTTTATTTTCATATCCCAATATAAAAAGATGAAGAAGCTGATTTCTCCACTTTCCATTAATTTTTCTACACCTTACAGCATATTTTGTCTGTTTGCCGTTAATAGCGTTCCAATTAAATTGATTTACTCTTTCGTAGTCTTCATCATCGACCAAAGCAATAAAGCCTTTGGAAATTTTAATTTCTTTCATTTTGGTAAATTAAAAACCCGAAATCAGAGGGGTCAAGCAACTGGAATCGGGTTCGTGAGTTTTTATAAACTCAAATATCTTTGTTCAAATCTTGACCATTTGAACTACAAATATAACAAAAATATTTTATTGATATGACATTTCCCAGCAATATAGGATCATTAACGCCAGCAAGGTATATTTTCAAACTGGTATGCGATGCAAAGGAAATCATTTGCGATACTGAACCCATCGAATGGGCTTCCGGGAAAATCACAATTAAACGCGACTTAGAAGTCGGAGGCGTGTTTATTTCGTCAAATGCCGATTCATTAACCTTTGTCGGGAATGGTGCCGAGTTGCTCAGGATCTTATATGATATTTACGGGTTGAATGCAAAATGTACTTTGATTCAATACCGCTGGAAAGAATTTGATTTTGATGTTCCGGCAAACGGTCGCCAGTATATTGAATTCCCAGAACGCTACAATATTGATTTCAATTTCTACCAAACTGTAAAAGTTGGTAAATTTTCATTTGGAATTAGGGTTAAGGCTATCAATAGTTCTATTCAAACCAAATTTGATCAACGTCAGGATATTGACGTCGATTTAAATAAACTGGTTTCAATTGGTGAAATTCCAATTGTAGATTATCAATCAATGAAGAAATTCATCAATTATGATGCAACGAACATTTATAACTTCGCTGAACTGTCAGGATCTTATGATTTTAGTAATGCGCTAATTAATGGGTTATACGATTTTCCAAGAGTAAAAGGGGGTTATTGTTTTGCTACAATTCCACTCGACATTGTTAAAAATGATTTCAACGGTGAAATATTAGCAGTACCATTTAAAAATAGAATTACTAACATAAAAAACATTTCCAAACTTTTAAGTAATTCACATTATCCAAGAACTTTCATTTTTAACTATAATTTTAATTTTAATGTAGCATCTCCATGGGGGTACACGCCTCCATGGGATGTTCAATTAATAATTTCAGATGCAGCAGAATTAAATTTCTCTGATAATGTTATTGATTTAGGTTCATTTGGTAATGATTCAGGCAGCGTTAATATTTCTGGTACCGAAACTTTTGATATAAAAGAAGGTGAAAATATTCGATTAGTAGTACGAACTGGTGATATTTCTGGTACCGATGCTTTTTTAATGACTGCAAAAGTTTCATTTACTCAAGAAGTTATCGCCTCTCCTGCCCGTAAAGTCGAAGGATTTCCGATTTACGAAGCATTTGAACGCATTTGCCAGCATATTTTTGATACTCAATATCCGCTCTATTCTGATTTCTTTGGAAGAACAGATGTAAAATACGATAAGATAGGAAGTGTCTATAGTTCAGAAAATCAGTTAAGTTTTGCACATATTCAGGGAGGTCTTAATCTTAGGGGAATGCTTCTTTCCCAGATGTCACTGCCTGTGAATTTCAAAGACTTATTAAAAACTGCCAAATCAATTTGGAATTTAGGCTATGGATTTGAAGTAATATTAGGAACAACAAGATTGAGGATTGAAGAGTATGCTCACTTCTTTAAAGGAGGGATTGATGATGAAATAATATTAGACCCGCCATTATCGAGCCGGTTTAATAAATATGATATTGAATCACAAGTAATGATTGAATATGCGCCAAATGATATTAAATCAGGATTTGATAAATTCGAATATCTTCAGATAAATGGACTGGCTGAACCAAATACGACAAGTCAAAGAACGTCAATCCTAAATACTGCAACTAAGTTCGAAAATATCGCAACTTATCGCGGCGACACTGAAGGTATATTGGTGAGCCTAAATACGCCGATCGACACAACCGATACCAAGCAAGATTCAGATATATTCATTACCAAATCTCAAAGAGTTAATTTTACAATTTTTGGAATAACCATAAGTGAATGGAAACCCGAACGATCTGAAAATATTGCAATCGAAAACAATTCAAGTATTTTCAGAAACGATCTTTTAAACCGATATTTTACGCCAACCAGAATGTTGATTCGCCAGGCAAATAGGCTTAAATCGGCATTGGCAAAACCTTTTTTTTCTAAAAGTTTTCTGACTTTTCAAACATCTAATAATTTACAGACATTAGAAACGACGGGCGAGGGTTATGATCATTCAATCATCGAAAACGCAAACATACCAGTTTCTGATTTGGCAGACCCTATTTATTTGCCGATGAAGCACAAAGTCACCTGCCTGTTTACCATGAAAGACTTAGAGGCATTGAAGGCTAATTTAACCGGTTGGTTTGATTTTGGATTAGACATTAAAGGTGCTTCAGTCAAAGGATATTTGATTGAATTTGAAATGCCAACCGGAAAAGATGAGGCAACAATTACTATAATTGAGAAATATAATTAAATTTGTAAAAACATCAACATGCTATCAAGTTCGATATTAAATAGTATTACATTTAAGAAGCTGGCAAGTTATCCGGCTGAATTTCCGAACATGTGGAATACGCTTCACATCGACAGAAAGCAAACAAATAGTTTGATCCGGCCATACTATCAGAAGTTTAATAAAGATCATGTAGTTTATTTACAATTTGAAAGTGATACAGATTCTCCAATAACGCTGATTTCACGTTACGGGCGAACTCAAATAGAATCAATGACAATTTCGTGGAATACTTTAATTCCGGGAACCGGGTCACATTATGGAACGGATAATAACCGTTATTACACAAATTTTGTAGTTACCTTAGATTCTCCGTATTATGACAAAATTGTTTCATTCACTGCAACTCAGGGAACGGACGTTTTGACAAGTGAACCTATTTCTATTTCTGATTTAACCGAACAAATCAACAAGGGTTTAATTAAATATGTAAAATGTACTAACCTTGACCGGATAGAATCAGACCTAGATAATAGATTTATTGACTGGTCGGCACTTGATAACACTGGAAAGTATCTTGATTTTTTTATAGAAGCTTTAGATGCTGATTTAAATGACAGCGATAAATCCGAAGTACTCGAGGGTTCGCAAAGTCTAACTATTCTTTCAGCTTCATATTTTACCGGGAAAACATTAAAAACGGGTCCGGTTCCTGATTACATGATTGCAAAACTTGGAATGGCATCAAATCTTGACATTTTCATGGTCAACGGAATTCAGTATATTAAAAAAGGGGAAATTGAAGCTGAACGATTTGGAGGATCAACATTTTACCAAGCATCTTTAAAACTTACTCAAAAAATTGCGATTGGAATAAATGTTGACAATATCGGTTCAAAATTATCGAAGCCAATAATTCCGGATTCAACCATTAAAATGTACATTGGTACTGTTTCCACTTATTTCAATCCGACTGAATCAGAAGTTAAGTCAATGACAGAACTGGACGCGGTTAAAGAAAATATTGAATGGACATTTACTCCGGCTGTTGGTCAAAGAAACTGTATTGCCTATCCGGCATCTTTTGGCGACCTTGTAAGTGTTTACTTTTTCGAAACATTTGAATTGATGAGCGGATTTCAAAAAACTACTGCAAATTTCACTTTTGGAACAAATACGGTTCTGATGAACATTTATACTTTTGTTACTCCGTTGACTTTCACAGACGGAATTGAAAAGACAATTCACTATGTCATGATTTCGGGATTACTTGACGTTGCTATTGGTGATTCATACGCTGGTGGAATCATAGGCTATATCTTTGAATCAGGAGATGTAGGCTATATCGCTGGTCAAACTCACGGAATAGTGGTTGCTCCAACCGATAACGCAAATGCAAAATGGTCAAATTCATATCTTGGATTAACCGGAAGTTTAAGCACCGCAATTGGAGCCGGACGGCAAAATACACTTAATATTATTGCATCTATTGGAGCTACAATAATTCCATACGCTGCACAGTCGGCCAGATCGGTAGGTATTGGTAATTATTCAAATTGGTTTCTACCAAGTTATGAAGAGCTTCTAAAAATATATAACAATAGAGTTGCAATTGGAGGACTTGATTTTGATAGTGTTCTTTATTGGAGCTCAACGGAATATGATAGCAATAATGCGATGTATGTTACAAACGGAGGCGGCGGAAATAACTATAAACTAACAGCAAACGGCGGAGTTCGGGCAGTAAGATATTTTTAAACTTAAAATAAAACGATATGATAGGTGCACCGATTGACATAGGATTTTTAAGCACGACAGGCAGACCAATTGAGGAGCCATATCTTGATAATGCGGTTGCGTGGGAATCAGAGGTGGCGGTATTAGCAGGAATAGATGAAGGGTCGAGATATCCATTCATGCAGGTTGTGATTGGGACTACTCTATATTGGTTTCTGGCAGATAAAACAACTTTGGAACCGATCACATTATCATCTGTTCAAGCTGCAATTGATGTAGCAATTACAGATGCTGCTGATATTTACGATGCTGAAAATGTCGAGGACGCGCTCGCTGAAGTAATGGGTTATGCAATGGCTTTAGCCGCAGTCATTGAGGCGCTTCCAATTCCGCCAATTTCAAAAACTATCACACTTCCGGCCGGTGACTCCTTAACCACAAGATTAGCCGATGCCGTTGAAACAACCGACTACCCAACAGGATGGGTATTAACGGCTGTAGGTGACAACACCATGAATTTACAAATAGTCCATACTTTAACAGGTCGCGAGGTTTCATCAATTACCGTAAAAGTAACCGATGAAACAGGAAAGAGGTGGTTGACACCCAAACGGGATGCTTACTCCGGTATTATAGAAAATGACGAAACTCTCATTATTGAAGGATTAGCACCAAACTATGATTTTCCACTAACCATCATTTTAATGTTTAAATAATGGCAACGAACAAGCTATCAACGTTATGGACTAATTTTACTACTGATATAATCAGTATATCGGTTCCATTGGTAGCTTGGGAAACTAGGATCAAAGAAATTTTTCAATTAACTCCAGAAGATTTAACCGCCAACCCTCCTGTCCCTGCCACTTTTAGAACTTACGTTAATCCTGTTGACCTGAATGATTTGGGCGCAGCAGAAAGAGACGTGGAGATAGGCTATAGCTTTATGAGTTATTTCGGAGATGTCTATTCAATCATCGCCGTTAATGATGACGGTTCGATCGACATTTCAGATATTTTGCTTTGTGGTTATTGCCCTCCTTCGGGAAGACCGGCAATGATTTACAGTCTTATTGCTACCGTGCCAACTCCGAAACCTCCAATTGTAACCACTACGAGATGGGTTGAAGAAGATTTAAGTTGTGTTTTGTCAGGAGAAGATAATACAGGTATTCAGATCGGTATAAACAGAAAACAACAATATAACACAGCGACAAGTACCTGGGGATACACGGGCGAAGAGGAACCTATTTCGAGGACTAACCACTCAGCTTGTCCATTGACCGAACCTCCTGCACCTGATCCATATAGGGCAGGTCAATATACCGGAATGACCTTCAATCCCTCAGGAGTTACTGATTTTTCATTTTCCTTCGGTTCAGAAGCCGCCTTGAATACAATTCCATTGGCAGGACGTAATTCTTTATTTCTATCCGTTCCAGTTGGAAAAACATTCAAGGTCGTTGACGGGTCGGGAGTTAACATCACATCAAAGTTTTCAGATATTTCAACAACAGATAATAAAACGGGGTATCAAAATAATAAGGTATGGAAAAAAAGTCCACCCTATGCCTCAGAAGATGAAGTGCCATTTTATGTAACAATAAATCCGTAATGGGAATAAAAGTATTTGATCCTAGGAATTTGTCGATGGCTTCTATTTTAGATGAGAAGTTAAAAAATTACTATGTTGATGAATCAACTGGGAACTATATCATTGAATCCATATTAGAATATTTATTAAGGGTTACGTTTGAACATCGTTTTCCGGAAACTGAGGTTATTATACTATTGCCGAAAGTTGATACTTCGCCTTCATTTTCGTATTCCACAACAGAAGATTTTGATGCAGGGTTGAATGATTTTGATGGCAGGCAATACGCTTTTATTGGTGGTTTGGCTGATGAAAATTTCATAGAGATACCGGGCACGGCAAGTAAAACAGCCATACCGTTTACAAATATCGACAATCCGGATATCCCTGATTATTCGATTTACGCGGCAAAATATGGACAATACCCGAAAATGCCGCAGGTTGATCTTTATTTCATCAACGAAAATGGGAACCCGGCAAAACACACAGCACAACCTGAATTTATTTTAGATGATGATAATTTGATTGTTTCAATTAATTTTGGTACGTTTTCAGACCCACTGTCTGGATTCATACTTTTACAATAACATAATATGAAAAAGCTATTATTAATATTTTCGATCGTTTTCCTGATGTTGGGAATAAGTTCGTTTGCTCAGGATATACCTCCTGCAAAACCGCCACGGGTGCAGTTACAAACTCCTAACAATCTAACTTTTTGGTATAATCCCGAAGATTCAACTGTTTGGATATGGAAGGGTTCTTATGGTTGGACAAAACTTGCCGGAGCAAAACAATTTCAGCACAAAATTGACAGCCTTACCTTCCTAAATTTTGTACAGGTCAAAGATACTATTGGTTTGAAAGGATATTTTACCAACTTCAAAGCACTTTCAAAGACTGACAGCGTTACCGGAACTTCTCCGATCGTAGTAACGAAAACCAGCCAGAAAGTTTACGATGTTTCGATTAATCCCGCTGATTGTGATAATAACGGTTATATGTTAGCTGTTGACAAATGTTTTCTGGATAGTTTGAAACTTAAAAGAGGTATTTTAAAGGGTGATAGTGCCTTGATTAAAACTACAACAGGGGATTCAATTACAACAACTACAAATGAATACGGAGCTTTATACAATCAGTTTGTGACTACTGATGTAAGAAAAATAAGTAGTGATGATAATTGGATAGTACCTAGTAAAACTATTTTTGATGATTTGATTACTTATTTGGGTGGAGGAAGTGTTGCTGGTGGAAAATTAAAAGAAACAGGTACGGTGCATTGGCTTAGTCCGAATGTCGGAGCTACCAACGAAACAGGTTTTACTGCTCAACCCGGGGGTTATAGAAATCTGGATCAAAACTGTTCGGTCATAGGTGATATGGGATTATTATGGAGTTCCACTGATTTTTATTTTTTAAAAATTTATTCTTATTTATTAAGTTCAGATGTAGAGGGAGATGATTATCAAGTAACGGGATATTCTATACGACTTTGTAATCCAACTACAATTCATTCAGATGGATACACCGGAACTTATACAGGAAATAATTTTAAAGCATATCCTACAATTGTTATAAATGGTGTTGAATGGTTATCTGAAAACCTAAACGAAAACAAATACAGGACGGGTGAATATATTCACGGGTTCGAGGGCGGAGTTTATAGACCCATAAGTAATAGTACGTGGGCAGGATTAACTTCGGAGGCAATGTGTTATTATACAACAACCAAAGTACCTGTAATCACAAACATCTATTTAGGTGACACAATCAAAATACCCAACATTACCAATTTAGCAACCAAAGACACACTCGCTAATTATTGGAACAAACAAGAGATAACCGAACCTGATACAACTCGCTGGAGTTTGGGTTATGCTGCTTATCTTTGGGGAAATCATGCTAGCGCTGGTTATCTGACTGGTCTAACCGTTGATAGTCCTCTTTCAGGATTAGGAACGGCAGCAAGTCATTTGACGGTTGATTTATCAAGTAAAGAAAACGCCTTTTCAAAGAACACAGGGTTCAATCTTAATTTAGGCACAACTTCAGGAACTGTTTTAGAGGGTAGAACATTCGGTACCGCTGCAAATTCGTCAACTACTGATTTTTCACCAAGTTCTGTTTATCCTGCCACAGGATTAACCACTGGATATGTGCCTTATAAGAGTGCTACTGTTTTAGCTAACAGCGGTTTTTATTGGGATGCAGTTAATCAAATAGGCGGCATCGGGACGACGGCACCTGTGTATAAATTGGATATAAATACTCCAGTGGTTCCATATGTTGATACTTATTCAGGATTACAACTTCAAGCTGATGGTTATGGATATATTTTAGAAGGTGGATTGAAACAACTATTGGGTGGTGCGTTGAAATTTAGTGTTAATAATGCTGGAACTATTTCGGAAAAGGTCAGATTTGATAATAACGGCAACGTCGGCATCGGGTACTCAACAGGAACAGAAATTGCTAATAATAAGTTGGCTGTTAATGGTAATACATTTATAAATGGAACTGTGTCAATTAATAGAAATACAACAGGATTATATTTAAATAGAGATGCTTTAACAAATTATTGCGGCATGGAATTTAGAACAGCAAATAATAACCGCTGGCTTACTGGCATGAGGGAAAACTTTTTTCTGGATAACTATGTAATCTATAATGAAAATATAGGAATAGATGTGCTCACGTTAGACATCGCAACAAATAACGCCATCTTCGCAGCAACCGTTGATGCCACCGGATACAAACTATCAGGAGTATCAACCTTTCTTGATTGGTCGCGAACAGGCTATGCGGGAAACGCTAATCAGGTACTAATTCAACCTACGAATAACACTACTTCACCGGCTTGGTCAAACTGGTTTAAAGCTGATTGGAACCAAACAGATAGCACAAAGAATAATTGGATAAGGAATAAACCGACACTTTCAGGAAGTAATACCGGAGATCAAACCTTAACCATTGCCGGTACGACTTCACCGACCATTGCCCTTTCAGGAAGTAATACAGCTACTTTTGCAGCCGGAACAGGAATAACTTTAGGACAGAGTGCAGGAACGATAACAATTACAGGCACAGGTAGTGGAGTAACAACAATCGGGGTAACAACTGCCAACGGTGTTTCAGGCACTTCTTCAGGAGGCACAACTCCATCACTTACTATTGCTTTAGGTGCAATTACCCCAACGACAGTAAATGGATTACAAGTGAGCTTAGGAAAAAACTCTATTGGGAACAATGTTGCTTTGAGTTCAAATGCCCTTAGGGATAATACATCAGGTTATTATAATGTGGCGATTGGTAGTTCCTCACTTCAGGATAATACATCAGGACTAAATAATGTCGCTATTGGTGTTAATGCCCTTATTTCTAATACAACAAGTTCGGGAAGTGTTGGTATCGGATGTTGGGCAGGTTATGCGTCAACTGATGCTAATTCTTTTTATTTAAACAATATCTATCAGGGAGGTTCAATGGCATCAGATAAAGCATACTCTCTTCTTTATGGCCAATTTTCGGGAACAGCGGGTTCACTTACGGGACAACAATTAACGGTGAATGGTGCTTTGAATGTGAATGGAACAATCACAGGTACTAATTTACCAATAGCGGGTTCTTTTTCTGGAGTAGGAACAGCAACAACGGTATTTACAGTAACAATAGGACGAACAATGGCAAATACTACTTATAAAGTAAATGTTACTCCTACTTCTGTACTTTCTGCGGCTTTGTTTTATGTAACTAATAAAACAACCACAACATTTGATGTTACATATATGGCAGGATTGACAGGAACCGTAACTTTTGACTGGATTTTGTCACCTTAACGGAACTAATTGGGTCGGATTTTAAATTTGAATTGAAATAAATGATTTATTAACTCATATTCTGGAATGAGACCCAGAAATTATACTTATAGTTATGAAATATAGAGTACATAATGAGGCAATGCGAAAAGCCGATGCAAAGTTTCACGAAGAGCGTGATAAACGCTACTCTTCAGAAAACGAGCTAAGGGCTATGGCACTAAGAATCAAAGAAACAGCGGATGCCAAGGCTTTGGATCTTGCAAGTCAAATCCAAACTTACAAAGATGACAAGGCTGATAAAACCCGTGAACAAAGTCTTTCTGAGCGTGGTGCTTATGTCACACATGGTGACTTGGCGGCTGTATTTTCAAAAACTGAAAACCAGTTAACTTCATTTATTGATGAAATGAGAGGAGTTCTTAAGCCGGTACTGGCCCATATCGCAGAAGATAAGGGGGCAGGTATGTCCACAAACAAACTGTATGCCGGAATCACAATCTTGGCAGTGATTATTGGCGTTGTATTCACATTCGTTAATTATCTAATTAAATGAAACTACCAACAATTAAGATAAATTTTGCACCACTATTGAAGCTGTTCTATAAAAAGAATAGGGCAAAAGTACATGAACAATATTGGAAAATTCGTAAATTCTTAAAATTATAAACTATGGCAACAGAAACAATCGAAGGCAACATAGTAACAGTCAAAGAGGTTATTAATGATGCAAAAGACCGGGGACAAACCACAACTCCACCGTTTTTTGAACGCATCAAAGGCTGGGCAAAAGTGGCAGCATGGATTTGCGGGGGAATTGGAAGCGTTGGGGTGGTTGTTGTAACAAGTATTGCATCCGGCGGCATAGCCGTTCCGCTTTGGGTTACTATCGGTATGAGTGTTTTATCAGGACTTGGGGTGCTTGGAGCCGGGGTTGGTGTTGGAGCCGCTAAGGTGGCCAATATGACCACGACAAACAAAGAGATTCTGGCTCGTCCATCTAATGAAATAGTGCAGAAATAAAAAAATGGGTATGTTCCCAAATTAATAAATAAAATCATGGTACAAACAGAAAAAGCTCTAATCACTCTGTTGGATATTGGCAACAAGGTAGTGGAGGCTGTCAGTGATGACGGTAAGGTAGATTTTGGAGAAGGTATTCAAATCTCCGTGAAAGCAATCGGATTGGTAAGTGTATTCAAAAATCTTGGAGTAATTCAGGAAGAAATTAAAGCGGCAAAACCAGAAGATATTACAGCACTGGTTGAAGTGTTTAAGGCAAAATTTGATTTACCGAACGACGAAGCAGAGGCAAAGATTGAGGCAGGTGTTGAAATGTTGGCACAACTTGCACTTGTGGTGTTCGGGAAACAATAAACCAAAATTGATAAACAAAGATCCGGTTCTTTCGGGAGCCGGATTAAAAACTCAACAATGTGTCTAAAACTCATATTGACAAAGCTAAAGCCCGTTTTAAAAACGGACCTGAAAATTATTCCTATACCAGCGAAAAGTTCAAACAGTACTGTGATCGAAATAACGGACTTCGACCCAGAAAAAACAAACGAGAAACAAACCCAAAATACAAAAACTACCAAGATGAAAATAACTGACATTTTAAGCCAACAAGGAATTGACACGCTGAATAAGCAACTTCGAATTGACGAAGGTAATGTTTTGCGCGTCTATAAAGATTCAGAGGGATTAGACACAATCGGAATAGGCAGATGCTTAGAAACAAAAGGACTAACAAAAGAAGAATGTGACTATCTTAATTTAGGTGTTTATGCCAAAAATGAGGTAATTGAAGCGTTAAAGATTCGAGGCATCAATCAAGATGAGGCAGATTACCTATTATCGAACGATATGGGCTATTTTAGCACAGAACTATACAATCATGTCGCTTGGTTCAAAACACTGCCTGAAACGGTCAAATTGGTGCTAATAAACATGGCGTTTAACCTAGGAATAAACGGACTGCTTGGATTTCATACAACACTGGGTTTAATTCAGTTTGGAAACTACAAAGAGGCATCAAAACAGATGCTTAATTCAAAGTGGGCTGTTCAGGTTGGAGACCGGGCGAAACGTCTTTCTAAAATATTGGCTTTGTGCTAAATAAATGGCTACTCAGGTTAATGGGTAGCCATTTATGTTTTAAAAAGGAAGATCATCGTCATTTATAATCTCAGTGGATTCTAGTGGTCTGACCCCAGTTTTGAGAGTTATTAAATCATTAATATGCTTCTTTGACCCTTTGTCGGCGTATATTTTCTTCCAAAATAATATTTCATCTGTTTTAGTCACATTATATTTGTGACCTTCAAATTCAATTACTTCAAAAGTAAATTCATAATTAACACGAATATCCAATTTTGTATAGTTGCCATTTTCGTGGTGTTTTAGTAAACAATAGTCAAAATCATTATTATCGCTTCTTTGGCTAAGTTCATCAATGCTATATTTAGTTTTATTAAACTCTTTTGTTGTAATGTCTAAATCAGAGCAAAACAACTGACGTTTAAGGTTTATTCCGTGCAGCATTAATCCTATACTACCACCAACGCAAGAGTTCGGATAGTTTTCTTGAAATTCTCTAAGAGTTTCAAGTTTAAGTTTGATCATTTTATTCATTTTCCATATTTTACTTCTTTGTGGTTTTCCAGTCCGTATTCCTTAAATACTTTTCATACCCCTTGAAATCCTGCACTGCCCTGCAAGAGATAAAAGCCATTGAGATAATGAATAACCCCATGATGATCAGGACTATTGAAGGCGGGGAGATTCGTTTTCGTTTCATACTTTTACTGGTTTAAAATGACTTTTATCAACCATCCAATCAGTTCGCTGATTATCGGTTAATATTAAAAACATCGGATCAGATGGAATTCTCTTCCCAGTGCAGAAAACGTCACCTTTTGAAAAATGATTATATTTGTCTGTAATTGATTTCCATAATTCAGAGTTGACCTCATTTTGTTTTGATTGATGTTTACGCTTCTCAATAGTTTCGGTCAGATGCTGGATGCGATCTTTGTATTCGTTTTCAGTTTTATTGAAAATATCAATGAGTTTCATTCGCTGGCTATTCACGTTGCTAATTGTCGTTTCAAGTCCCGTATTAAGCCCTTTTAACCTCGCAATTTCCTTCCTTAATGATTTTCGCTTGGTTGAATTTTCGGCCTGTTTTAGCTCAATACGCAAATCTTCTATCTGAACGCCTTGTTGTATCCGTTTTATCATGTGCCGGGTATTTGAAGCTTCTATTTCGGCTATTTTCCGGTCAGAGTTAATTAATCCAGAACGAAAAACGTAAAAACCAACAATATAATATCCAAACACTAAAATAAGCACAAAAAATCCTACGATTTTTAAAGTTTCAATGAGTTCCATGATTTTGATTTTTAAAAGTTAAGTTTAATTCCTATTTTATTTACCGAGGCGTAAAACCCTCCGTTCATTTTACGTTGTTTGTGGTTGCCTTGATTTATGGCAATATAAACTCCAGACGCACCTAAAGCATATCCAATAATTGCAGTTGCATCATGGAAATTAAACCGGTCTTCCAGCAGCCCGACTGCCTTCAACCCAAGAATGGATATTCCTGTTACTGCCACACATTCTCCAACTTTCGGAGCAGAACGATATGGCGACGTATCCCACTTTTGGGAATAAGAATTGATTGTGATAGAGAGCAATAAAATTAATAGTAATTTTTTCATAGTTCTTTTTTTAGTTGTGTATATACATCGAAAATAGTAAATAACCACAACTTTAATGCGTAATTCAATATTACACAGATAATTATATCAATATAAATTAATTATTTATTGTAAAACTAATTTATTATTTATTGCAACTAACTTAGTTTCAGTATATTAAAATGTGGTTGTGCATGCACGGTTGTTATACACAAGCATAAAGGGCGTTACGATGAGCATGGCATTAATAATATTGTGAAATCGCCAACCGTAAATATAGTACCTGACAATCCTTCTGGATTTGAAATTTCAATTTCTTTAACACCCGTGTAAACCGCAGTTCTTATTATTAAATCCAAATATTGCAGTTTGTATTTTTTACCAAACAATATACAGTCGTGTTCGCTTGTTAATTCAAGTTCTTTGCCTTGTACTTCTCCGGTCCCGTCACATTCTTTGCATTCGCATTCAGAATTACAATGGTCGCAAACATATACACCATCACCATCGCAATTATTGCACTCAATCATTTTTGGTTTAAAACAGCACTCAATTTTCATTAAGTCGTTAAAAAGTGTATCCACGCTTACTGTTTTCTTTTCTGTTGATTTGTGTTCACTTATTACCTTTTCAGCATTGGGAAATTTTTCAACAGCTTCATAATTTTGAACACATAAGTCAGCTTTTATTTTCCCAACTATATTGGCGTTTGTTGCATATAAGTAACCATCTTGCAAACTAACTTTAGTCATTGCTGGTCTTAATGCGTTGCTTCCTGTGAACATTCTGATACAATAATCATTTCTAATTTTTTTCATTTTTGTATGTATTTGATGTTTAATAAAATGCCTGTGTATAACAAAAACTATCTGCAAGTTTGCGGAGAAAATTGTGCTACTCTGAAACATTCTGCAAGCCGCAAACCTGCATATAGTTTCAGCCGTTATGGCTAATGCTAAAACGGCACCATACAGACAGTTTTACCAGATAAATTGTGTCTGCAACTGTGATAAATAATTTCCCCATTTGTGATATTAAAATGACATTCTTCATTATTGACATTCATTGAAGGTTTAACTGTTTTTGTCGCTTCATCCAGCGTCCATCTTTTGTCAAAAAAATGGCCCGTATGGCATCCAGGGCACCAAATAGAAAAACCTCCATTTGCTGTTTTTCTGAAATATTTTTTAGTTAGTCTTTTCATGGTTTGTTTATAAATGATTGAAGTTTTTCAATTACTTGTTGTGCCTGTTCTTTGTTGAGAAATATACATTCAAATTTTTTACCGCTTTTAATGTTTATCTCAATTAGTTCGTGCATTTCTCTTATGCCAAGCGTTTGAGTTAAATCGGTCTTAATATTTAGTTCCATTTTATTATATTTTAATATTAACTGATTCGAGTTTTTTATCAATCTCAACCGCTTCAATCATGCGCTCTTTCATTGCTCCTACAAATCCCTGCCTGCAACAAAATGGTTTGTTTCTATCATAAGTGCATAAATCATCATCGTTACTGATGTTTTTGCATCCTCCGTAAATTCCAAGCCAGTCGGCTAAAGTTTCGGCTAAATCTTCTGTGGTTTCAATGTTCATTTTGTGATTTATTTTTAGTTAATAATTAGATTCTAAAAGCACTAAGCCATAACCCGTAATACCCGCAAGTCTGGCATTTCCGATTTTTATAGTTCATCTTTCCGTTCGTACACTTTCTGAGCT
>Ga0209430_1001175_pt1 | contig 20487 bp, 23 predicted proteins | sample BarGraIncub1133A_FD_184504 | JGI IMG/M metagenome (GOLD analysis project Ga0209430, IMG submission 184504) | Arctic peat soil microbial communities from Barrow, Alaska - Barrow Graham LP Incubations 11-33A (SPAdes) (version 2) | ecosystem: Environmental > Terrestrial > Soil > Wetlands > Peat... | reverse complement strand
TGTTCTGTTAAGTAATTGAAAAATGGAATGTTGCCCAAAAATATCTAAATCGGAGGTATAAGGGTGATTTTGATTTATGAACTGGTGTCCGGTATCAAATTCTTCCAGATTACATTTTTCTCTTAAAATTTCGGATTCATTTATACCTTTCAGGAATGCAGTATGCTTTTTTAGGAAAGCTGTTTTGTTATGATATTTGACTGCAGCACCAAAACATAATATCGATAGTGGGAAAACAATCAGAATGGGAGTTAATACATTTGAACTAAACAAGTATATAAGAATGATACTTGAAATGACAAAAATAAGTAACCTAAGAAATGAAAAGCGATTTAATAACTTACTTAGCTTAAGTAATTTGGCATCGTACATTTTTATATTATCGCTATAAATTTTCATCTGTTTTTCAATTTAAAATACCCCCAATATTCAAATACCATGATCGCTACAATATGGCATATAACGGTTTCGGGCTTGGCGAAGGTGGCGATTTTCACCACAAATGTTTATGTGGATAACCAATGTTTGATTAACCACAAATGTTTCTGCGGAGCACTGAACCGCCACTTTTGCCAAACCCGTGTTAGCGGTATGTGGCTTATGCATCAAGTTTCTTTTTATTTACTAGTTCTGTAAAACTTTTTGCAGCGTTTGTGAAGTCAGACGGCATAAGAATAACTGTCGTTGTATTGTTGTCAATACCGATCTCAGATAGCATTTGCATACGTCTAAGCTCAAGTGCAATTGGACTGCCCTCCATCTCTTTTGCTCCTTGTGTTAGTTTTATTGATGCTTCTAATTCTGCTTCTGCTTTTACAATTCTTGCTCTCTTTTCTCTAATGGCTTCAGCTTCTCGTGCCATAGCTCGTTGCATTGCTTCTGGAATTTCAACATCTTTCATTTCTACCATTTCAATTTTAATTCCCCAAGGTTCTGTTGTCGTGTCCACAATTTTTTGAAGGGTTCCGTTTATCTGTTCTCTTTCTCTTAAAACTTCATCAAGTGTATGTTGTCCGATGATGTTTCGTAAAGCTGTCACGGAAAATTGATAAACTGCTTTGTTATAATCTGCAATCTTAATAATTGCGTCCTCCGCATTTGTTATTTTAAACCATAACACCGCGTTCACTTTAATTGTCACACTGTCCTTTGTAATTGTCTCTTGTTGTTCAAGGTCAACCGTTTTTGTTCTAATGTCAACCCTTTGTTGTCTATCAAAGAGTGGGATAATCCAATAAAGTCCAGGTCCTTTTATAGATTGAAAACGTCCGAGTCTGAATACAACTGCACGTTGATATTCTTGTGCAATACGAAGTCCTGATAAAAGTATTGCGATGATGATTCCTAAAATTGGTAGTAGTGTCATGTTGTTTGGTTTTATATTTAATTATTTATTGTCGTTGTTGTGTGTCGTCTTGCCATTACCGCTAACGTTTCGCGCATAGACCTTGTGGCGGGAAACGGACTGAGTATTTTCCGCTAAGATAAAGTTTTTTCGAAAGTAAAAACGTCAAGTTACTAAAAACCAGCCATAAGGTTTATTCGCTGTTGTGAGCAGTTTTATATTGTTCTATAAGATTTCTTAGGCCTTCAACATTTCTTCTTAGTTCGTCATTTGTAATTCCTGATGGTTTATGTACTAATCTGTTTCTAAAATCTCTCAGATAATCGAACTCTTTTAGTAGGCCATATTTATCTATGTCATACTTCAAAAGCACTTGAATAGCATTACGTACATTGTAAACATCCCTTATATGTTGTCGAGCTTCATTTAATAGAATTTGTTCTATTTGTGTCCAAAGTTTTAGGAATTCACCAATTGATGCTACGCCTACGTCAACAACTAATTTACTGCCTATTTGTTTACAAATTTTTTCAATAACGTCACTTTTTGGATAAAGAGCACTTTTCGGAATTGGATCAAAATCTCTACCCCAAAAGCGTTTGTTCTTTGGAATTTCAAATTTTGCGATAAGTCTGTTGTTAAGATCTAATTCATTTTTGTATGTGTAATCATTGGTAATATCATCAGTTCCGACTAAATAACCTTCTTGAAAATAAGGTCGTAAAGCTTGAGGCGGTGATATGCTTAGAAGTCTAATATTTATGAAATCATGTTCTGAATTAATTGAAATTCTATTTGTGTAATATGGAAGTCCAAAGACATAGATATAAGCGGTATCTTCATTATTTTCTAATTGTGCAAATGAACAAGCAACTCTCAAAGATTGAGTTACATCAACAAGCGGCGTTTCTGTTACTTCATAGTGTTGTAAAAGACTCCATTGAATAAATTTTTTTCGCTTGATTTCTGAAATTCCTTCAATACGGTTTGTCGAAAGTAAATCCACTAATATTTTACTAGCACTTTCTAATTTATCAAATCGATAATCCAATTCGGCTTGTGTTAAATATTCGCCACGATAGATTGTTGGATAAAATGTTGAGCTATTTGCTTTATTTCTATAGTCATTTTTTTGACCTCTATAAAATAGTAAGTAATCTTTATTTAGAAATGAAAGTTTTGCAACTTGTTCGACGAGTTGTCGAAATGTTGAAATTGGAAAACCAGAATCGATACCAACTGTTTTTGGAGTCGTATGTTTTAGTATTTCCGGCGTCAGTTTTCCAACAATGCTTCTCATTTGGATGAATGTTTTTATAAAAATTGCTCACAACGGCCGACGCTATGGCAAGTGCGGGAATAAATTGTTGCTCAACTGTCTGCCAGCACAAATGTATGTAAAGATTTCAAATGTTTCAACGAACACGCAAACCCGCATTTGCTATAGCGTTTGTTGGCAGCAGTTTTTTATCCTAAAATTATACCCGAACGAAATTTCTTTAAAAAATTATATTCTAACTCCTTTTTATAAAACCTGTTAAACCAACGTTTTATATAATCTTTATGGTATCCAATTCTTTTCAAATTTTCAATATCTCGTTTATAGGCTGGCTTAACATCATATCTGTCTGTGCCCTGTATTTTAAAACCAATATTTGTTGTTGCTAATAAATCCAAATAATCAAGATTATTGAAGAATTCAACGAAATTGTTTTGAGAATATTCAGGATTTGAATAAAGAAAGAAGGCATTCGTTTTTACCAATTCATATGTTCTGTAATAAAACCTATAATTTCCTATTAAGTCAGATTCTAAAGCTGTTATTGGCTCTTTATTCTCATACATTTTATTCGTTATAGGTTCACTACCAACACCAGCTCCGTAAACAATAAAATCAATTGTTGTCATTGGAAAAAGATATTCAACAATAAAAGGAAATCTCTTTGATAATGACTTAAAGTCATATTTTGCAGAAGAAATAAATATTTCTGTAGTATTGTATTTTGAACTCAAATTGATGTTATTATGATAGTTTTTAGGATTGTAAACCAAATCGGATTCCTGGTTTACGGTTATTCTACAAATTGGTATCGGCACTAGTAAGTTTTTTAAATCTAAGTCGATTACCTCCTGTAAAATCGGTTTCCTTTCTGTATTGTCCTTATATTTAGGTAATATGGTCGCATTAGGATGAAGTGTATTCGAGTTATGATAACTTAATTCGTGAGATGCAATACCAAAATCAGTAGGTTTATAAAGGAGAATATCTTCATCTTTATTTAATGTGAATCGCCTTACGATGAAAGATTCATCAAAGAATGAGAATTTAATTTCAACTCTGCTTTCTTCGACACCAAACGGAATAATCCGAATATAATCCTTACCATTTTTACTTATTGCAATACTTTTATGTGCGGTGTCCATGTCTTAAAATTGCTGCCAACGTTCCGCAGCTACCTGCAGGCGGGGATTTTTATCACTAAACTATTTACGTATCAATATTTTACTTTTTCTTCTTTCCTATCCTGCGAGCACCGAAACCCCGCTTGCGGGTAGGTGCTGTTGGCGGTAGTTTTTATAAGGCTAATCTTTAATTGTTACTCCATGTCAATTCCGAGAAACTCGTTCTCAGCCTTCTTAATAAATTCTTTGATTTTGGTATCACCAATTTGTTGCATTTCTTTCAATTCTTCTAAAGTAAAAGTTTTATTTTCACGATGGGCTTGTTCTTCAATCATTTTCCCTTCTTTATAGAATGCATCCTTAAGATACATTGTCATTACCTTATAACTCACAATAAATTCTTGTTGTCTTACAGATTGAGATAGTTTTTTGTCGGGAATTTCAACCTTTTTACTATTAATAACACTCACACAGTATTCAGTGAATTTCTTTACATATTCCATATATTTAACTTTTTACAATTATTTTTTTGGGTAAATGCAAAACCAATGATTTAAAATCTCAAGTAGATAATAAATTGCAGCTATTAATGTCCAAATCATTACCCACTTTGTAAGTAGAGTCATTTTCTCCGAATTTTTCTGAGACGTATTCTGTAAAGATTTTAGTTCATTATTTTCTCTCTGTGAGTCAGACCACTGTTTACAATATCCCTCGAAAATCAAGCCTTTAAATGTCACATGATAGGTAGGTTGAGCAGCTTCTTGGATAACCTCGGTTATAAGTTCGTCTTCTTTTAGTTTATTGATTATTTCGTTAAATAAAGTCTTATTAATTTTAGCCTCAGTAGTTTTTTCGACATGATTCCAAATGTTATTATAACCCCAGTTACCTCCAACTTGAATTTTGTCTCTTATGAAAAAGAACACGAAATCAATCTGCTCTAAAGGTGTCATTTGTCGCCTATTTTATATTGTTAGTTGTTTTTTTGAATTCCCTAAATATTCTCATTTTATTTAGCTGCATTGACTTGAAAAGTTGTCATCAACGCTGTTCGCTATCACCTATCTCCGGAACTTAATATCATATTTCAAAATTTGAAAAACCTAATTAATTGAACCAATCTATCAAGAGCAACTTTTACTCGATTTGAAATTTTTGGACGGTTTAATAATTGATGATAGACATATGGACTTGTAGCATAATAAAATTTTATAAAGATTCTTCCAAAGAAATGTTTATTTAGAATTTCGTCTCTAAATTTCCTAAGTAAAATCACTTCGGGTGAATATAAGTCTCTATAACAGGCAGTAGCAATAAAGCAATTATTAGTAGAAGTTTTAGTAGGATTTTTAGCTTGTTCTGGCAGTTCGGATTTATAGTAGGTATTTAAAAATAATTGAACCAAATGATGATTTCGTTCAGAACAATAAAGTACAATAGATTTTTCTATACCATTTGAGTCTTTGTACTTCAAAATGAATTTAGCACCATTAACTAATTCTGTATTTGCGTTTACTGATTTTCCCTCAGTACTAATAATGGTATCTGCAATTGCACCACCAATTAGCCCCCCACCTGCGAAGACTATCTTACCGACCGTTTTCAACTTAGACTTAGCTTTATGTTTAGAATCTTCCTCTTTCACTACTAGCAAGTTGTCGCTTTCCAATACATCGAATGATAAAATGTTTTTTCTATTAATCCTGACAACACCAAAGTCTGAAATATTTTCGCCTTTAAATTTTACACAGAAAATACACATCTCACCAACATTTGCCACCATAGTACATACATAGCCTGCTGTGATGTAATTTTCCGAATTGAAAATTCTGTCGAATTCAGAAATCCCCTTTTCATAATAGAAATGTGCTTCTGGACGACCATAAAAATCTGTATATCCAAGTTCTTTTAAAAATGGTCCTCCCTCACAGGGTTCTGTTAACCAAACATTTAAATTGTCGAATTTCATGGTCCTTTCAATTTGGTTATTTTTTAATTACGACTTTGAATTAATTCTAATTCATCTTCCTTGATTTCCTTAGTATGCGTTTCGGTTACATCAGTCCATTCACAAGTCCAGCGGTCAGTTATAGTGTATGACGGGAAACCGGCCTTAACAGTCCTTCCAATTATTGTCAGAATTGGAGCGGATGTCTCTCTTTCTAAAACTTTGTCACCTTTCTTAAATTTGTCCATAATATTTAGTTTTTTTTCAAAATTACCACCAACGTTTCAAATACGCGCAAAAATTACCGCCAACGGTTGAGGCTATGAGCAGGAGCGGGTTGCGAGCAACGAAAGTGTCCTCCAGGACAATTTCGCAGACGTGACCGCCGGATGGTTTTCCACATAAGCCGCTTTTGCTCCATAGCCTTTGTTGTGCGCTGAAACTTATTTCATCAATTTGTTAATAGCATCTCTAATCTCTTTATCTGTTGTCACTTTCGCATAGCCATTAATAACTTGGCGAATTGCTCTGTTTTCATCAATTATAAAAAACACAGGCACAGAGTTTACCTTATAATCTTTGGTTACACTTTCCTCTGTTTTTAAAAACTTGAAATTTAATCCATTCTTTTCTTGATACCTTTTAAGTTCTTCAATATTTTTGCTCCATGTCTCAATACTGACAAATTCAAAATTCTTACCCTTACAGTCGACCACTAACTGTTTTAAAAATGGAATTGATGCATGACATGGTCCACAACCAATACCAGTAAATTGTATCATTAATATTTTGCTTTTCAAATCGTTGAGAGCAATTGTTCTATTATCAGTATCCTTTAGAATCCATTTCGGTGCTACTTGTCCTACTAAATTTGTTGAATTAGGGATTGCTTTCCCTTTTTGAGTAATAATGAAGTCGGGTGGAAAATACTTCAATGCCACAAATAATTCTATGTCTGTTTTATTTATATATAAATTTTTAGTTGTTTCCCAGGTTATGCTAGTAGGGAGTTTTTTCCTTAAGCGGTATGGTAATCCGGTTGTTTTATTTATCCATATATCATATATGGTATATTTTTCATCTGTAAAACCAGAAAGGTCTGCATAAACAATACGATTACCAACAACTTCAACGGTCTTATCTTTAATAAATAAACTCGTTTGAATAGAATCTCCATAATCCTTCAATTCGATTTTTATGTTATCAGAAGTCTCTAATGCATATCTAATAAGACTTTTGACATAAGTGAAAAATGGAGGATAAACAACTCTATACGGAAATCGATTATTTTGAAAACTATCAACTGGTATTTTACGGTTTTCCCAATCCAAATAGGATTTAACCTTTCCATCATAGAAATAAACCATTTTAGTTGAATTCCCCAACAAAAATTCCGCATAACTGGCTCCAACAAATGTGTCTGCCGGATTAATAAACTCCTTTATGTAACAGTTGTAGGTTTTTGATGCAACGGTGTCATATGGAGCAGTAGTAGACATATACCTACAGTATGTTGCCGATTTTATTTGATTAAGATTATTTAATACCTTTTTCAAATAGTCGTTTTTTGATTGACCAAATATGAAATTTGATGCAAAAATCAATATCACAAATAGAACTCCTTTTTTCATGGTAGGTCTTTTTTTGTTTTTGCGCACAACGGTTTGCGCCTAGGCACAGTGGCGACAGATGTTTTCGATTTTCACTAATTACTTTCCACGCCATTGTGCTTAGGCGCTGTTAGGCGCTGTTATTCTATTATCTGGAAATTATCTCCCAATATTGTTTTTAATCTTTCTGTATAGCTGTCATTCGGTTTCATTTCAATTAAACGTCTCAACTCTTTTCCTGCTTGTGTAAAATAAATCAAATTTAATTGTTTACCCGAAACGTCAATTTTTGCTTTTCTCGAGGCATAATCTACTATTTCGTACTCAAACTCTCCTTCTTTTAAGTTCTCAGATTTAGCAAAGTTCAATTTAATAGTTTCTGCTGATCTAATTAAATTTGCGCCGTCTAAGTATAAAAGGTCGTTAAAAGTTATTCCATACTCATTGATTATTCCAATATTTTGAAAAGCAAAAACATTGGGGTGAATTACATATGCAGTTTCTCCATCATCGATGCTTAAATTACAAAGTCTGACAAATAAGTTTCCCACTTTACCGTCAAGAATCGATAACGTTTGTAATGTATGTAAGCTTAGGCTTCCAGGATTAACTATTTCATTTGCTAAAATTTTACTTAAAATCTCTTGAATTTCGTCTTCTGATTTTGACGCCGCCAAATTCCAAAAGGAAGTCAACCAATCAGGACTTAAGTTTTTCTCATTATCTTTTTCTGGCATCGGTATTGTCTTTAAATACTCTAATGCTCTTTCAGCAACTGTTTCTTTATTAATTTGTTCTTCAACGATTCTTATTCCATAACTTTCTAAAGCTCTATTTGCAAGTTCGGAGTCATTTTCAATTTGTTTTATTGGATGTTTAGCAGCTGTTCTAATGAAATCTCGCTTGATCTCTCCAATTAATATTATTCTCTCCTTGTAATTGCGAAGTTTCATTTTAGGTATGTCGCTCGCTTCAACAATTATTCCGTGAATACCTTTCCCTAGTGCGGTAATCACATTATTTTTTATCCAATCTGGGAATTGGAAATTTTTAAATAATTCCATTAGTCCGTTTTTGTTTGTATCGTCTGTCATATAATTGCGCCTAACGGTTGGCGCTATGACCAGTAAGGGAAATCGAAGCTGCGTTTGTATCACCTGATACGAAATTTGATGCGAGTGATACACTTTAAAAACCTCTGAAACCCTTATTGGTTATAGCGTTTGTTAGCGGTATGTGGTTTGTTTGTCTTTATCAAAATCATTATATTTTCAACGTGTTTTTGAAAGGTCATAAACTTTATCCATAAGTCCATCTAATAAATTTTTACGCTTTTCCTCAAATTCATAATCCTCTAAAAACTTTGGATATAAACTGCTATATTCAATCTTGTCCAGCGGAACAAGGAAAATTTGTCTTGGGTTGTCAGGTCTACCTCCAAGTCCAATTGCAATAATCACTGGAATTTCTCTACCAAGTCTTTTATATCTTTTGAATTGATAATCTTTGCACCAATTGACTTTCCCTTGATAAAGATTTTCACGATATTTTGCTTCGACAAAAAATTCCTGATTTGATTTTTTGTCTCTAAAAAGATAATCTGGATAAAGAGATGATTCTACATAATCCTTATTATTCTCGTGGAAATCATGAGTTTTCATTACCAGCTCATAATTCGCTTTTGAGAAAACTTTTTTTCTTAAACACTTTTCAAAATCATCTCCTTTCAGAAATGCTATAGGTTTAAAAAGCTCTTTAAAAAAAACAGACAGAGCATTAAAAAGTCTTTTTATCAAATAATAGATATTTCTGATTATTTTATTCTTGTCCATAGTCAAGTTATTTAATTATCAACCTATTAATCCGTGCTGTGCGGTTTTTCACCATTACCGCTAACTCCTTTATACCCGCTACAAGCCTTCGCATAGACGGTGACCTTGGACATGTTGAGGAAGGTTAGTTGCGTGTTATATCAACGTTAAAAATACAAAATATTTTTTATACATCAATGTCATCAAAAGGAGATTTTATTTTTTGCAGGCTGCGGGTGGATACATGGGTGTAGATTTCTGTAGTCTTCGAACTCTTGTGTCCTAAAAGCTCCTGAATGTACCTGAGGTCTGTTCCGCTTTCAAGCAAATGGGTGGCATAGGAGTGCCGTAGCCAATGTAATGCGACAGGCTTTTTGATTCTTGCCAGTTCCAGGGCATGCTTAAGAACCAGCTGTAAACTTCTTTCACTGTATTGCTGACCAACAACCTGTCCTTCGAAGAGCCATACTTTGGGTTGATACATCCGGTAGTAAACACGCAGCATCTCAATGGTCTTTTCTGAGATTGGTACGATTCGGTCCTTATTCCCCTTGCCTTGCCTGATGATCAGTAATCCCCGGCCACTGGCGATATCCAGAGGTTTCAAATGCAGTAACTCACCTCGCCGCAAACCACACGCATAAATCAGGCACAACATCGTTCGGTGCTTGTTGTTGATACATGCCCTCAGTATGCGCAAAACCTCCTCCTTACTCAGCACATTTGGCAATACATGCGTTCGCCTCGGGCGCGTCAATGTTTTGGTAAGTTTAGCCCGTGCCAACGGCTGGGCATGCGTAACCCAGATTAACAAAAATTTTATAGGCATACCTTAACCTTAAAAAAAAATTGCTTATCATTGCAGAAAGAAATAAACATGACAAAGATCAACTTTCATATGGGACATCACCATCTCTTGCCATAAGGTAAGCTGTAGTTGATTTTCAAAAAATATTGACAATTCATTAGGCAGGCTTACCGTTAAAAGGTAAGCCTGCCTTCATTTTTAAAGATATGGACACAACTTTGCGTATCGCCATTCAGACCAAAGGCCGGTTGAATGAAGATTCTATCCTGCTGCTCGAAGAAGCTGGCATCAAACTGATCGACGGGAAAAGAAGATTGATCTCTTCGGCAAAAAATTTTCCATTAGAGGTGCTCTACCTGCGGGATGATGATATTCCACAATGCGTTGCCGATGGTGTGGCGGATGCCGGTATCGTGGGAAAAAACGAGATGGAGGAACAGAAAAAAGTCGTCGATGTGGTCAAAAACCTCGGCTTCAGCAAATGCCGCCTCTCCCTCGCAATACCAAAAGATGTTAGCTATCCTGGACTCAACTGGTTCGAAGGTAAAAAAATCGCCACCTCTTATCCTGGTATCCTTAAAGAGTATCTGGATAAAAACAAGGTCCGTGCTGACATCCACTTCATTGCCGGATCAGTGGAAATCGCGCCAGGTATCGGATTGTCTGACGCCATCTTCGATATCGTAAGTTCAGGAAGTACACTGATCAGCAACCGCCTGAAAGAGGTTGAAGTGTTGATGCATTCAGAAGCTGTTATGATCACGTATCCTGCCATCACAAAAGAAAAACAGGCCATTCTCGACGAGCTGATCTTCCGTATCGAATCGGTCGAGAACGGCAGAGGTAAGAAATATATCCTACTGAACGCCCCGAACGATAAGATGGAACAGATCATCAAGGTACTTCCCGGCATGACCTCCCCTACCCTGATGCCTCTTGCCCGACCAGGATGGAGTTCGCTGCACTCTGTGATTGCCGAATCTGAATTCTGGGAAGTCATCGGCAACCTCAAGCGAAACGGCGCCGAGGGAATTCTCGTATTACCCATAGAAAAGATGATCTATTAATCTCACCATGGAAATCTACCGATATCCTTTCAGGGAAACCTGGAATGTGCTAACCTCAAGAGCCACAGCCGACTACTCCGACAAACTTCCTGTCGTGGAAGAGGTCATGCAAAATATCCGCAAAAGAGGTGATGCTGCGGTGAAGGAGTTTACACTAAAATTCGACAAGGCGCAGATCGAAAATCTACAGGTGACAGAGCAGGAACTGGCGATGGCTGAAAATGAAATCGAGCCTGCACTGGCTGAGGCCATCCGCACTGCGGCTGCCAATATTTCAGCGTTTCATGAGTCACAAAAACTTGAAGTAAAGGTAGTTGAAACTTATCCCGGCGTCCGTTGCTGGCAGAAAAACCTACCTGTCGAATCGGTCGGACTCTATATTCCAGGCGGTTCTGCTCCGCTGTTTTCAACGGTTCTGATGCTGGCTCTTCCTGCCAGGATCGCCGGTTGCCGCGAAGTCGTTCTTTGTACACCCCCCGACCCTACCGGGAAAATCCATCCCGCCATACTCTTCGCCGCCCTGCTCTGTAAGGTTTCCAAGGTGTTTAGGATCGGCGGCATTCAGGCCATCGGCGCCATGGCTTACGGCACCGAATCGGTCCCGAAAGTGCACAAAATTTTCGGTCCGGGTAACTCCTGGGTCACCGCGGCCAAACAATATGTTTCGCTCAATACCTGCTCCATCGACCTACCCGCCGGTCCATCCGAACTGGCCGTCGTAACCGATCATTCTTCCAATCCGGCTTTCGTCGCTTCAGATCTGCTTTCCCAGGCAGAACATGGGGCTGATAGTCAGGTAGTGCTGGTGACAACCGAGGAATCGATGATCGAAAAAGTGTCGATCGAAATTACAAAACAACTGGAGCGACTTCCCCGGAAGGAGATTGCAAGGGCTGCTCTGGACCATAGTAGGATCATATTGCTGAAGGATGAGGAGGAAATGATATCGTTTGTCAATCTGTATGCGCCTGAACATCTAATACTTCAATCCGACAATGCGTTTGATCTGGCGGAAAAAGTCACCAACGCCGGCTCGGTATTCATCGGCCACTGGACGCCTGAGAGTGCGGGCGATTACGCGTCCGGGACCAATCATACCCTGCCGACCAACGGGTGGGCGCGGTCGGTCAGCGGACTGAACCTCGACAGCTTTTGCAAGAAAATCACCTACCAGGAAATCACTCAAGCAGGTTTGGAGCAACTGGGACCTGTTATTGAAACAATGGCAGAAGCTGAAATGCTGCAGGCGCATAAAAATGCGGTAACGATTAGGAGAATAAAATGAAACTTTCGCTCACTCGCTCCAACGGATTTGCAATCCGTTGGTGAAAGATTGCCAGCGGATTGCAAATCCGCTGGAGCGTGTGAATACGGTCCTTGAGCCTACCAGCGGATTGCAAATCCGCTGGAGCGAGAGAAGATGAAAAGATGAGAACTGAGAAAATGAAAATATGAAATTTAACATTCAAAATATTGCCAGAAAGAACATCCTCGCGCTGCAGCCTTACTCCAGCGCCAGAGATGAATATACCGGTGAGGCATCTGTCTTTTTGGATGCCAACGAGAATCCGTTTAACGCGCCCTACAACCGCTATCCCGATCCGCGACAGCTGGCCCTCAAGGACCAGATTGGCCGGCTGAAAGGTATTTCCGTTGAAAACATATTTCTGGGCAACGGCAGCGACGAACCGATCGACTTGCTCTTTCGCGCCTTTTGCGAACCCGGCATCGATAATGTGGTCTCCATTGCGCCGACTTACGGCATGTACCGCGTTGCCGCCTGCATTAACAACATCACCTTTAGAGAAGTCCTTCTGAATGAAGATTTTACATTGGATGCCTCAAGAGTATTGTCAGCCGTCGATGCCAATACGAAGATGATTTTCCTCTGTTCACCCAATAACCCTACCGGGAATGCCATGGATCAGAAACAAATACTCCGGATCATCGGGAACTTCAACGGGTTGGTCATCCTCGACGAGGCCTATATCGATTTTTGTCCGGAGAAGTCCCTGCTGGCCGACTTGAAGGCCTATCCCAACCTGGTGATCCTGCAGACCTTCTCGAAGGCTTGGGGACTGGCAGGTATCCGTCTCGGGATGGCCTTCGCCTCCAAAGATATTATTGACCTGCTGAGTAAGATCAAATATCCTTACAACATCAATCTCCTCACGCAGGACAAGGCCCTTGAAATGTTGCAATCATCCGATGCCAAAGAAAAATGGGTAGAGACCATCCTGATTCAGAAAACCCTTTTGATCAAAGAATTACATAACTTGCAGAATGTAGTGAAAATCTATCCCAGCGATGCCAACTTCGTCCTGGTGAAAACCACTGCAGCTAAAAAAATATATGACGCGTTGGTAGAGCGGCAAATCATCGTGCGAGATCGCTCCAAAGTCGAACTTTGCGGTGAGGCCCTGAGAATCACGGTAGGTACTGCGGAGGAAAACAGGATGCTGATCGATGCAATGAAAGAAATTGGATAATAAAAATGATATGAAAAAAGCGCTCTTTATCGACCGCGACGGCACTTTAATCGTCGAACCGCCTGAAGATTTTCAGGTGGACAGCCTCGAAAAACTGGAGTTTCTGCCCGGGGTCCTCCGAAATCTCTATTCCATCCAGAAACATTTCGACTATGAACTGGTGATGGTTTCCAACCAGGATGGCATGGGAAGCGAAGATTATCCTGAGGAAAATTTTCATCGCGTACAGGGGAAAATTCTCAAAACATTTGACAATGAGGGAATTACCTTCAAACGCATCTTCATCGACTGTTCTTTCCCCGAAGATAGTTCCCCTACCAGGAAACCAGAAATCGGGCTTCTAAAGGAATACCTCGATGGTTCTTACGACCTGGCCAACTCTTTCGTCATCGGCGACCGCCTCACAGATGTTCAGATGGCTAAAAATTTGGGGTCCAAGGCCATTTACTTCGCGCCCGAGACAAGAGCAGACGATCTGATCGCGAGTAATCTCTCTGCCTCCTGCGCAATGGTAAGCAACAACTGGGAAGAGATTTTTTTGTTTCTCTCGGATATTGAACGCAAAGCCTCCGTAAAAAGGGAGACCGGGGAGACCAATATATTTGTCGAAATCAACCTGGCCGGGAAAGGGATCGGCAGGATCTCCACCGGACTGCATTTTTTCGATCACATGCTGCAGCAAATATCCACGCATTCGGGATGTGACCTGACCGTTCAGGTGATCGGTGACCTCGAAGTGGACGAACACCATACCGTCGAAGATACTGCGATCGCGCTGGGAGAAGTCATCCGCAAGGCCCTCGGCGACAAACGTGGCATCGAAAGGTATGGCTTTTGCCTGCCGATGGATGATTGTCTGGCCCAGGTGGCGATCGATTTCGGCGGCAGGCCCTGGCTGGTCTGGGAAGCAGAGTTTCAGCGCGAATATGTCGGGGATGTGCCGACGGAACTTTTCCACCATTTCTTCAAATCCTTCTCCGACGCGGCCCTCTGCAACCTGAATATCTGGGCGGAAGGCACGAACGAGCACCATAAAATCGAAGGAATCTTCAAGGCTTTTGCCCGCTCTATCAAGATGGCCATCAGAAAAGACCCTTACCAGGATACCCTTCCCAGCTCAAAAGGCAAACTATGATAACATTTTAAACATGACCCTTCGACAGGCTCAGGGACCGGGAGGTCACTGGTCCCTGAGCCTGTCGAAGGGCAAACATTAAAACCCATGTCAATCACCAATAACAAACAGACAGCTGTTCTTCTGATCCACTGCCCGGATCAAAAGGGAATCCTCGCCGATGTGACGCAGTTCCTCAATAAAAACAATGGCAATATCATCTACCTCGATGAAAATGTCGACCGGGTCGAGTCCATCTTTTTCATGCGCGTCGAATGGGAAATCGAGCATTTTAACATTCCCAGGGAGAAAATCGCCGATTATTTTGATACCCTGATCGCCAAAAAGTACAACATCAGTTTCAAACTTCATTTTTCCGACGAAGTACCCAGGATGGCCCTTTTCGTATCGAAAATGTCTCATTGCTTATTCGACATCCTCGCAAGATACATGGCCGGCGAATGGGTGGTTGAAATTCCGCTGATCGTCAGCAACCACAAAGATCTGAAACCCTTTGCCGAACGCTTTGGCATAGAATTTTACTGCTTTGAAAAGAACAGCGCCAACAAAGCGGAACAGGAAGCAAAAGAAATTGCGCTGCTGAAAGAGAAGAATATTGATCTGATTGTCTTAGGCAGGTACATGCAGGTATTGAGTGACAATTTTGTGACGCATTTTCCCAACCAGATTATCAATATTCATCATTCTTTCTTGCCAGCCTTTGCAGGTGCCAAGCCCTATCATGCTGCCTATGAACGTGGCGTGAAATTGATCGGTGCCACCAGCCATTATGTGACTGCCGAACTCGATGCAGGTCCTATCATCGCACAGAATGTGGTGCATATTTCTCATATCGACAGCATTGACAATCTCATTAGAAAAGGTCGCGATCTCGAGAAAATCGTCCTGAGTGAGGCTGTATACAAACATCTCGAACATAAAATCCTGGTATTCAACAACAAAACTGTAATTTTCCACTAAAAACAATAAACGGCCGTAGGCCAAACGCACCCTACCCCGGTCCCTGAGCCTGTCGAAGGGCCATACACACAGGAAGGCCCTACCCCGGTCCCTGAGCCTGTCGAAGGGCCATACACGCAGGAAGGCCCTTCGACAGGCTCAGGGACCGGAAGAGCAAACACTTCAAATTATTTCTTCGTCAATGAGAGTCGCCATAATTAAATACAACGCCGGAAACATCCAATCGGTCGATTATGCCCTGAAAAGGCTTGGAGTCGAAGCCTCCATCACGGCAGATCCCGGGGAAATCCGGACGGCCGACCGGGTCATTTTTCCCGGCGTGGGTGAAGCCTCCACCACCATGACTTATCTTCGGGCCCACGGACTCGACAAGCTGATCGTCGGCCTTAAACAACCAGTCCTCGGCATTTGCCTGGGCCTGCAACTGATGTGCCGTCATTCCGAAGAAGGCGATGTCGACTGCCTCGGCATCTTCGACGAAACTGTCAGGAAATTTGTCCTGGTGCCCGACCAGCTTCCAGGTATGAAAATTCCTCACATGGGATGGAACACTATCACTAATCTGAGAAGCGAATTATTTGATCCTTACCAGGAAGGCGAATATTGTTATTTCGTTCACTCCTTCTACGCCACCACCGGTCCGGATACTGCCGCGACTTGCCATTATCCCTTACCTTTCAGCGCTGCGCTTCAAAAAGATAATTTCTACGCCGTTCAGTTTCATCCCGAAAAAAGCGGTGCTGTCGGAGCCAAAATTCTGGAAAATTTTCTCAATCTTACCATTTGATTATGAGCATAGAAATCATCCCAGCCATAGATATCATCGGAGGAAAATGTGTCAGGCTCAGTCAGGGCGACTACAACCGAAAAACCATTTACAACGAGGATCCGCTGGAAGTAGCGAAAATGTTCGAGTCGAATGGTATTCAGCGGTTGCATTTGGTCGATCTGGACGGTGCAAAGGCACATCATATCGTCAACTACAAAGTCCTGGAGAAGATTGCCAATAATACCAGTCTTGTCATTGATTTTGGCGGCGGACTCAAAAGCGAGAGGGATCTCGAGATTGCCTTCGAATCCGGCGCAGCCATGATTACCGGCGGAAGCATCGCAGTCAAATCACCCGAAATCATGCTCGGCTGGATCGAAAGTTTTGGATCCGAAAGAATCATCCTCGGGGCAGATGTTGCTAACAAAAAGATTGCTGTTTCCGGCTGGACCGAGGACAGCGGACTCGACATATTCGAATTCATCGCCAGCTGGCAAGAAAAAGGCATCGACAAAGTCATCAGTACCGACATCAGCCGGGATGGGATGCTGACGGGCCCATCGCTGGAACTCTACCAGGAAATTTTGTCAAAAAACCCGGGTATCTACCTGATTGCCAGTGGCGGAGTAGGCTCAATACAGGACGTTAGGGATCTGGAAAAGATTGGCATACCGGCTGTAATCGTGGGTAAAGCCATCTATGAAGGAAAAATTTCGCAAGAAGAGATCCGCAAAATAAACACCTATGCTGAGTAAACGCATCATTCCCTGTCTCGATATCCGCAACGGCCAAACCGTTAAAGGAGTCAATTTCGTCAACATCCGCGAAGTCGGTGATCCTGTCGAGCTGGGGAAAACTTATTCGGAACAAGGCGCCGATGAACTGGTATTTCTGGATATCACCGCCACCCACGAAGGACGAAAGACCTTCGTCGAGCTGGTCAAACGAATCGCTGCCAACCTCAATATTCCCTTTACGGTCGGGGGTGGAATCAGTGAGCTCAAAGACGCGGATGCCTTGTTGGCAGCAGGCGCCGACAAGATTTCCATCAACTCCTCCGCCATAAAAAACCCGAAACTGATTGATGAACTGGCGCTCCATTTTGGCAGCCAGTTTGTGGTGGTCGCCATCGATGCCCGCGAAGAAAACAGCCATTGGGAAGCGACGATTCATGGTGGCCGTATCCCTACCGGGAAAGAACTTTTTTCATGGGCAAAAGAAGCCGAAAGCCGTGGCGCCGGTGAGATATTGTTCACCTCCATGAACCACGACGGCACCAAAAAAGGCTTCGCCATCGAAGCACTTGCGCACATGTCCGGGTTGCTTACTATTCCCTTGATAGCTTCCGGCGGAGCCGGTACCATGGAACATTTTGCCGACCTTTTCACCTATGGAAAGGCCGATGCCGGACTCGCCGCCAGCATTTTCCATTTTGGTGAAATCGCCATTCCGGATTTAAAAAACTATCTTCGCATGAATGGAATCCCAATTCGGTAAATCCATCCGGCAAGAAAAACTATTGTTGTGTTAAGTAACTTTTGACGGAAAAGATTAACACAAGTACCGTTCTTTAATTTCTAAATTTTATATTTTTCCAATTTAATGACCCTCAATTTCAATAAAGACGAATCAGGCCTCATCCCTGCCATCATTCAGGATCAGCATTCCAATACGGTGCTGATGCTGGGTTTTATGAACCAGGAAGCCTACGAAAAAACGGTTCATTCCGGCAAGGTTACCTTTTACAGTCGTACCCGGAAACGCCTGTGGACCAAAGGCGAAGAATCCGGAAATTTCCTTAACGTCGTCTCCATTTCAGCCGATTGTGATCAGGATACCTTGTTGATTAAGGCTATCCCGGTAGGACCTGTATGCCATACCGGCGCGGATACCTGCTGGGAAGAGGTCAATCCGACAGACGATTTCTACTTCCTGAAAACCCTGCAGGATTACATCGCCAAAAGGAAAAATGAGATGCCAATAGGTTCCTATACCACTTCATTGTTCGAATCCGGGACGGCCAAAATTGCCCAAAAAGTTGGAGAGGAAGCGGTCGAAACCGTTATCGAGGCCATGGCCAACAACGATGAAAGACTGCTTTATGAAGCCTCCGACCTGATGTACCACCTGATGGTGCTGCTCACGCACAAAGGATATTCGCTCTCAGATCTGGCGAGTGAGCTGAAGAAAAGGCACAAATGAACCACCCGTGCCGGTCCCTTACTCGCTCCAACGGATTTGCAATCTGTTGGTGAAAGTTTACTACTCCGCTACCCCTCGTTTGTAACGAGGGGTTAAGCTACAGATCCCTCGTTACAAACGAGGGATAGCTGTGGGTTTAGTGAATTAGTACAAATTTTTAACTCAAAATTCAACATCATGCGACCCAAAATAGCCCTTTTTTTACTGGCAATATTTATTCTTATTAACCCAATTCTGGCCGCTGATTCTGAGATTTCGAAGATGGATAAGGCGATAATCAAAAATAAGCTGGAGAGGTTTGGCAAAGATAAATCCTTGCCAATCGGTGATCTGGTTCTAAAGATCGGACTGGATTTTCTGAATACACCCTATGTCGCCAAGACGCTGGACAAAACAAAAGAAGAAAAGCTGGTAATCAACCTGCACCAACTCGATTGCACCACCTTTGCAGAGAACTGCCTGGCGCTAGCCCGAACGGTTAAAAGCAACCATCCGGATGCAGGCACTTTTTGTTCAGAACTGGAGAAAATTCGTTACAGAGGAGGCAAACTGGACGGCTATGCCAGTCGGCTGCACTATTTCTGCGAATGGATTTCGGACAATGAAAGCAGAGGTATCGTGAAGGCGGTAGCTGCCTCAATGGGAGGAAAGCCACTGACTGTCAACCTCAATTTTATGAGTACTCATCCGAAAGAGTACCCTCAATTGATTAATGATCAGGCAACTACAGCTAAAATCAAGGAAATTGAAGAGAAAGTATCGGCCCAGAAATTTTATTTTATCCCGGCGGATCAGTTTGAAAGTATTGAAGGTCTGGTCAAGGATGGGGACCTAGTTACACTCACCACCTCCATCCCAGGAATCGACGTTTCGCACGTCGGTATCCTGTTAAAAAAAGAAGGGAGAGTCTATTTGCTGCACGCTTCCTCCGGCATCATGAAAGTAGTTGTAGGCACGGAGCCTTTTGCTCAATACCTCGCCAAAAGCAAAAAAACCACCGGTGTCATGATTGCCAGACCCCAGGAATGAGCCAGTCAGAACCAGGCCATTTTAACTTATTGTTAATTCATCAACTGCGCTGAAACTTTTAGTTGTTACGGGAGTATTCAACTGTATTACATTATTAATACAATTGAATATGTCACTCTTAGAACAATTAAATAAGCGTTACGCTACCAAAAAATTCGACGCTTCCAGAAAAATATCTTCCGAAGATCTCAACACCTTGCTCGAGGCAATTCGCCTTTCTGCATCATCGTATGGACTACAAGCTTACAAAGTACTGGTTGTTGAAAACCCTGAGATTCGCAAGCAGCTCCGTGCGGCAGCTTGGGACCAGTCACAGATTACAGATGCTTCCCAGTTACTTGTATTTGCCCTGGATACCAACTTCGATGAAAAAGGGGTTGATCGCTTCGTCGACCTGACTGCAAAAACACGCAATTTAGATGCCAGCGCCCTTAGCGGATATGCCGACATGATGAAAGGGTCTTTCCAACGCCCCAAAAATGAAGTACAAGCCTGGTTAACCCGTCAATTGTATATTGCGCTGGGCTTCGGACTCGTTGCTGCTGCTGAGATGAACATTGATGCCTGCCCAATGGAAGGATTCGATACTGCCCAATTTGATAAAATCCTGGGATTGAAAGAAAAGGGGTTAGCTTCTGTGGTAATTCTCACCGTCGGCTACCGTTCCGCTGAGGATGACTACCAGCACCTGACCAAAGTAAGACGCTGCAAAGAAGAACTCTTTATAACAATCTGATCTATTGCTTTATACATGATCGAATAAATATTAAAATCCCTTTGGCAATGCTTGGGGGATTTCTATTTTCTAAACTGCTTATCCACAATAAGCAAGTTAGTTAATAATGTCATTATAAGTCATAGGCAAATTTGTTACGGCTTGTTGCATTAACCTGTAAAATAACTTGCCT
>Ga0209430_1001169_pt1 | contig 20546 bp, 21 predicted proteins | sample BarGraIncub1133A_FD_184504 | JGI IMG/M metagenome (GOLD analysis project Ga0209430, IMG submission 184504) | Arctic peat soil microbial communities from Barrow, Alaska - Barrow Graham LP Incubations 11-33A (SPAdes) (version 2) | ecosystem: Environmental > Terrestrial > Soil > Wetlands > Peat... | reverse complement strand
AGAATTGCGCTACTTTGTCAAAAGCGATTTCCCATTGAATTTAACACCTCACTTATTCAGGCAGGACAGGCATTTCCGCTTGTTGTTTATACCCATAAGCTCGAAAACAACGCAAGAAAAATCATGGATATTTCAGAGTGCGAAATTCTTCCCACAGGGGAACGCAACTATCACACCTTATATCGATTTAACATCACCAAGAACACCATTGAAAACGGTGAAACGCAGATTGAAGGTTATTTTGATAAGCCTGAAAATATGTCTGGAAATCTAAAACGCAAGTTAATGCAATATGGTGTCCCACAAAATGAGATACAAAACTTTTTAAAAAAGGATGGTGATGAATAGTGATGATCTTCCCAATAATAGCTTCACTACTGCTTATTGTAGCAGTTGTACTTTTATTTAGTTTAACTCCCGAAAGAATAACAGACGATATGATGAAGATTATATCTCCAAAACAAACGCTAAGAGATAAAGTCAAAATTGCTCAAGGCAAAAAGAAAAGCCGCAAATTATCGGCAGAGTTAAAACACATTAACGATGCACTTATTGCAACAGGCAAAGGTAGCCAATTTGCTACAATTTGTGCGGTGTCGCTGACACTCTTAATTTGCGGTGGTATGTTTGCAGTATTGATTGATAATATCTTTCTTGTCCCTATATTCGCCATTGCTTTAGCTCTGCTGCCATTTATCTATGCAAAGACCACTATCAGCTATTACGATAAGCACATTGAGGAAGAAATGGAGACAGCTCTTTCCATCATTACAACCTCATATATCAGAAGCGATGACATTGTTTCTGCGGTAAAAGAAAACATCACTTATCTAAAGCCCCCTATTACCGAGATTTTCAAATCATTTCTTGGTGAAACAACTGCAATCAGCTCCGATATTAAACACGCACTACACAAGCTAAAGGAAAGAATAGATAATCAAATTTTCAAGGAATGGGTTGACACCCTTATACAGTGCCAATATGACCGAACTTTAAAGGGCACCTTGCTGCCTGTGGTTACCAAGCTAACTGATGTACGTATCGTAAACAACGAGCTTAAAACGATGCTTTACGAGCCACGAAAGGAATACTTTATGATGGTGGCAATGGTTGTGGGTAACATTCCCCTTTTGTATATGCTTAATAAATCGTGGTATAGCACTTTGATGGATACTTTGCCTGGCAAATTTGTTCTTGCATTATCCGGTGTGGTCATTCTTGTTACAGCACTGCTGATGATGAAATATACCAAGCCAATTGAGTATAGGAGGTAGCGACTATGACACAAATTATTGTAGGTATTCTTGTTGGTATTGGTATTTTCTTTATTGTTGCCGACCTTTTAAGAATACCGTATGTTAAAACAAGTAAAGCAATCAACAATCTTTCAAAAAGGCAAAAGAATAAAACTTCGAGCATTGATCTTTGGCTAAAAGACCTTGCCATTTGGCTGTCAAAAAGATTAAAGCTTAATGAGTATAAGCGTATGCAGCTATACTCTGATTTACAGACCGCAAATGTTAATATCACACCCGAACTTCATATTGCTAATGCTATTATTAAAGCAGGACTTTGTGGATTACTCGCTATTCCTGCTTATTTTATTTTCCCACTCATTGTGCCGCTTGTATTGGCACTTGTCTTTGCAATGTATTTTAAGGAATCCAAAGGAATCCAACAGAAAATCAAAGCACGAAGAATGGAAATTGAATTTGAACTGCCCAGACTTGTTTTTACAATTGATAAAACTCTTTCGCACAGTCGTGATGTACTTGCTATTCTTGATAATTACAGAGAAAACGCTGGAGCAGAAATAAAATACGAACTATCTATTACCGTTGCAGATATGCGTTCGGGCAACTATGAATCAGCACTTACAAGGCTTGAAAGCCGTGTGGGCAGTGCGATGCTTTCTGACGTAGTTCGTGGGCTTATATCAGTGCTTCGAGGGGACAATACCACAGTTTATTGGGCATCGCTATCTGTTAAATTTGCTGATATTCAACGGCAGCAGCTCAAGGGGCAGGCTCAAAAAGTTCCGTCAGGGGTTAAACGACTTTCTATGACGTTGCTATTTTGCTTTATGGCTGTATATTTGGTGGTTATAATTGTGGAGATTATGACTTCATTGGGGGCGATGTTTGGATGATGAGGATTAAAAGCATATTAAAATCTAAGCGTGGAGATGGGTATATTGATGTTGTTGTTTCAGTTCTCATTTCAATGATGTTAATTGTTCTGGCTCTTAATGTCTTCTCGTTTTTGACCGTTAAGCAAGATATGGACTATTTTGCAAAAGAAATGATATATTCAGCCTCTGCTTATGGTAAGACCACTGGAGAAGTTAATAATCGAAATACAGAGCTTGTTGTTGAAACAGGACTTAACCCGACTATCACTTGGCAAACCACATACTTTAATGCTTCTGCCAAAACCGTGCAGCTTGGCAATACAATCACCGTAGCACTGACTTACAGCACTTATGTAAAAGGATTCGGTGTATTTAAAATACCAATCACGTTAACCGCAAAGCATAGTGGTTTATCACAAAAGTATTGGAAATAGCAAAACGGACTAAGCGTAAAAACTTAGTCCGTAAAGTATAAGTAATATTCCAATTTTAGAAAATCCATGTATAAAGCAGCATAGTGAAAAATTAATGTGGAGACACAAGTTTTAGTCCTACAATTCCTATTATTATAAATCCTATACAGATTAATCTAATTATTTCAATAGGTTCTTTGAATATTATCATTGCTAAAATAACAGTTCCAACAGTACCAATCCCTGTCCAAATTGCATATGCAGTCCCTAATGGAAGACTTTTTAATGATAATGATAGAAAATAGAAACTTGCTATCATTCCGACAATAGTAAATATACTCGGTACAAGTTTTGTGAATCCTTGTGAATACTTCAGACCTACCGCCCAAGTAACTTCAAAAAGTCCTGCTATAACTAAAAATAACCATTGCATAATTTTCACACTACTCCTAAATATTAAATTAACAAAATTAAGCGTTAGTTAATTCATGCCCAAAGACCTAACGGCATAAATTACTAACGCTTAAAATATGTTTTTGCCCGGTGGCAAAAAAACAAAAGCAATATTAAGTTTTCAATAGTATAACTCAGAAAATGAATTTTGTCAATACAGATAGTATATAAGGCACGGCAAATTCATGAAGCAATATCTTTCCCAACCCTTTTTTAAGAGTTTTTTAAATTAATACCATTTCAGCATTAATATTTTAAGAAATTACATGTGAGATTTTTTTCTGTCCATTTATATCATTCATTAGGCAGGAAAGATATATTATTAGCCAGGTAGTCCATGTCGGATATACCCAGCCATTAAGGGTTTACTTCAATTTTTATCTTGTTTTAAAGTTTAAGTTTATCAAATAATCTCTATACTCAAAATTAGTACCTGCAATAAACCTTTTTATCTTCATACTCTCTTTTGGATGTTTCTTAACATCATTTTTAACAGTATTAAAAGCTATTCGCTTGAGTACAGCCATGTTTTGGGGAGCTGTCCCTTTTCTTGTACGATTGGCATCATCTCTATAAGTAACATCAAGATTCCAATGCATACTTTCAATCTTCCAATGATTTCTAACAGCTTTTTCAAATTCCTTAACCGAATCTATGCTCCCTATGTAATAGGGAATTTCTTTTGTCTTTTTTCCTTTGGTATCGATTTCTCTTTCAACCATTCCAATACCTTTTAGTCCAAACCATTCCTTTTTTGCATCAATCATTAAGGAGATGTCCCTAGAATAATAATATTTACGTATCTCTATCCTTCCGTGACCCTTTTCAACGGTCTTAACCATTGACAAAAACTTATCTCCTAAAGGCTTGCCATTGCTATATGATAGCCTATATGCAATATTTAGATTTTCTATCATATCTTGGATTTCTTTATACTGAAAGTGCTGTACAATATCATTAAGCAGACCTTCTTGATTGCCTTTTACATTTAAAACATAATCTGATTCGCAATCTTTAACTATTTGTTTGGCTATTTTACGCTGACACCCCATAGCATCAATAGTAACAATACATCCCTTAATGTAAAGCATGTCCAAAAGCTGTGGAATTGCAGTTATTTCATTGCTTTTTTCTTCAGTCTTCACCTGCCCTATAACAAGGCTATGAGAATTGCATAAAGCACTCACTATGTGCACCCCTTTGCTACTTCCTGTCTCAATAGTACCACGCATTGTCTTGCCATCTATGCTCACAATATCTCTATCGGCAAGCTCCACAGCTGCTTTCATCCAATCAGTAAAACATTTTTCAAATTGTTTTGGAGAAATAATGTTAAAGAGTCTTCCAATAGTAGATAATGAGGGTATCCCATTAGGAAGCTCAATATACTTTTTAAACCAGTCAATGTTAGTCTGAGCCGATGACCACCACTGTATTTCCTTCCATTCATTACAGCCACAAATAACAGCTGAAACTACAATAAAAATAATATCAATAAGTTTGTGCTTAACTTTTCCTTGCTCACGCCTATCCTCGATTATGCTAAAGCTATCAAAAAACTGTCCTTCATACATATTATTCCATTATTCCTTTTATGTTTTATATAAACATATTATATAATATTTAACATATAAGCACAAAACAAAAACTGGAATAAACCCTTGATATTAGGGCATTCCAGTTACTTTGTCGAAATAATTATTATTAAAATATGGATACCACTTTATTTGTTTTCATTGACATATAATGTCATATTGTGTAAACTTTATATTAGTAGATTTCATATAGCCTCCTCTTATTTTAGAGAGGCTTTCTTTTTATTTTCCATTATTTTGCTTCATGAATTTGCCGTGATTATATAAAACTTACTATTGACATAAACACCCTTTGTTTTGTATAATGTAAAAGCACGTTAATAGACGAGCGAAATATATGGCGGCGTAGCTCAGCTGGCTAGAGCATTCGGTTCATACCCGACAGGTCGTAGGTTCAAATCCCACCGCCGCTACCATATTTAAGCGATAGTTTCTATCGCTTATTCCACGGCCCATTGGTCAAGAGGTTAAGACACCGCCCTTTCACGGCGATAACAGGGGTTCAATTCCCCTATGGGTCACCATTTGGGAGCTTAGCTCAGCTGGGAGAGCGTCTGCCTTACAAGCAGAGGGTCGTAGGTTCGAGCCCTACAGTTCCCACCAAAACAAAAAGATTGCATTGTAAAATGCGATCTTTTTGTTTTATAGAATAAGTTTATCCGATGTCTACCGCCGCTAATACTCCCACTTCTACAAGTGGGAGATAAGCGGCGCTATGACCCTGGACAACGATTTCTAAGATTTAGAGGGAGTAAAAACTCCCCCTGAATCCAAGAACTCTGTTTATGAGATAGGATATAATTTGTAGTGCTAATACTTCGTATAATTACATAATGAAGGATTTTATTTATTTACAGGAGGCTTAAATGAAGAGCAAGTTTTTTGCCACAATGGCTTTGACATTTTTATTAGTTGGAAGTACTGCAATTCCTTCCCTTGCTGATGTCTCAAAGGATGCTGTTCTAATATTGAACATTGGAAAACCTACTATGCAAGTTAGTGGAGTAGAGAAGAAGCTTGATTCGCAAAACGAGGTAACACCAGTTTTAGTCAATGATACTGCTGTGGTTCCCATTCGTGCAATAATTGAAGCCTTGGGAGGAAAAGTACAATGGGAGTATAAGGAAAGAAAGGTTACTATTTCTTATAATAATAAAGTAGTAGAGTTCTGGCTAAATAAAAGAAATGCTAGGGTAAATGGAAAAGAAATGGATGCAAAGATCGCTCCTAAGAGTATTAACGGGAGGACAATGATACCTTTAAGATTTGTTTCAGAAGGTCTGGGGTTGTGTGTTAACTGGGAAGGCAGCACTAAAGCGATTTCAGTTAGCTCATCAAGTGATTACGTGGCTATTGTCGGCAGTTCAGAAGTAAAAAAGGCGGAGTACAATATTTTTTTAAGCAGTGCCAAAAATAATATAATGAATTCCATTTCACAAAACCCGAATGGGGAAATCTCAGAAGGAAACATTTGGGATACTCAAATTGATGGAATGAAGGCAGGAGATCTGGCAAAACAAACGGCACTTGTCTACGCAAGGCAACAAAAAATATTTTTATCTTATGCAAAAGAGAATAAAGTTACGTTGAGTAATGAAGATTTAAAAAGCATTGATACCTCAATATCTGAAATGATTAATCAAGAGGGCGGTAAAGAGGCAGCTGAAAAAAAGATAAAGGAGAATAGCAATGTAAACTTATCAGAATACACAGCATTCTTAATAGATAATCAGTTGGTGAATAAGTATTTAGATGGTGTTTAAAAGAAAGTTGAAATATCGGAAGATGAGATTGCAAAGATCTACCAAAATGATAAGAACAGCTTTGATAAAGTTACTGTAAAGCATATTTTATTTTTAACAACTTCTGATCAAGGTACAGACCTGCCTATAGAGAAGCAGGAAGAAGCCAAGAAAAAAGCAGAAGATATTTTATTAAAAGTAAAAGCTGGAGAAGACTTTGATGCTCTTGCAAAACAGTATTCCGAGGATCCTGGTTCTAAAGATATTGGAGGAGAGTATACATTTTCTGTGGGACAAATGGTTAAGGAGTTCGAAGACTGGTCGTTTCAGGCGAAGGCTAGCGATGTGGGTATTGTAGAGACATCTTACGGATATCATGTAATGAAATTTGTTGGAAGAACTACTTTTGAAGATGTAAAGTCTACTATTAGCGATAATATTGCAAATGAAGCGATGAATTCATATGTTAATCAATTATTTTCGGACCCTAGCTTTGTTATTATTAAAAATCAGAGTGTATATAATGCAATTGAAATAAAATAATTTTTGGAAAGATATGGTTGTATATGGAAGAAACACAAAGCATAAGTAATAGGCTGTTATCAAAAATTGCCGATAAGAAAATATATATAAATGAGAAGAAAATCAAGTACTATAATCTGGATTTATTAGTTAGAATTATAAACAGACTGGTTTCATTTAGTGATAATTGTGAGGAGTGTTTGAGTTTTCTAAATAGCCTTGAGCCATATATTGATAGTATTGAAGTTAATGCAGATAAGCAAAAAGACAAAACTTATCACGTGTATTTAAACAGTATTATTTCGCATTTACAATTAAAGCACAAGCTTGTCACTGATAACTATTATACAATGGTGTGTCTTCCTCTTGGAATGGTATTTGGTTCGGCATTTAGCGCAATCGGTTCATTCAAAGGTATGAGCAGCGGGGGTATAGGTATAGGACTTTGCCTTGGAGTGGCGATAGGATCAGGTATGGATGCCAATGCAAAGAAAAAGGGAAGTGTTATTTAGAAGGAGTACTTCTTATTCATCAATGCTTCTGAAACCCTTACCTATAGTCTCAGAGGTGTTACTTATAGTGATAAAGGCAGAATGGTCAACACTACGTATAAAGGTACGAAGTTTTATAGCCTGCCTTCGGTTCAGCACAGTGGTAATTACCTCTTCCTGTTTATGTGTAAAAGCCCCTTCAGCTTTATACACAGTTGCGCCCCTGTGAAGTTGATATACTATATATGATTTAATTTCTTCAGGCTTTGAGCTGATAATGGCTATCCTTTTACTCATATTCAAGCCTTCCATAACTAGGTCAATCATGAAAGCTTTCATAATAAGTCCAAGAACAGAATACAAACCTATTTTAATGCCAAACACCACCCCAGCTCCGGCTGCAATAAGAAAATCTGTCAGCAGCAGTGTCTTGCCTATATTTAGACTTGTGTATTTGCTGAGTATCTTGGCAACAATATCGGTACCACCTGTGGATGCGTTGAGATTGAATACGATTGCCGAACCAACTGCAGGCAAAATAATAGAGAAAACAAGCTCTAGCATCATATCATTTGTAAGAGGTGCATTCATGGGATAGATCTTCTGAAGAGCCCACACTATTCCTGAGAGTGCAAAGCTTGAGTAGACTGTTTTTGACCCGAATTCTGAGCCTAGAAAAAAATATCCCACAATCATCAGAACTATATTAATTATAAGCATCATTGGCCCAACATCAATACTTGGGAATAAATTGCTTGCTATGATTGCCAAGCCGCTTACGCCTCCAGTTGCAAATTTATTTGGTATTTTGAACAGGCAAATGCCGATACCTACCAACAGCAATCCAAGATTAATTAGCAAAAATTCCCTTAACCGTTTCATGATATGTGTTCCAACTCCTCTAAAGACATTATTGTCAGTCTCTTCATACCTTTTGTGTATATAGTAAAGGTGTCCAGTGAAGCATTTTAACACTGGGTGTCAATACTATTTTCGCCTGTTTCTTCTCTGCAGCAGATCCATAATAAAAGCTGTAATTAATGAAACCACAAATACAATACCAGCTATAAGTGCGAGAACTATATATGCAAGATCCTCAAATCCTGTAGAAAAAAACCTAGATTTTATAAAGAAACCAATAACTGCGAGTGCTATGATTATTGCCGGGATATACTTAACTATCGCTCTTTTTTCGAAAAATCTACCAAGAAAAAATGTGATCAAAACAGATATAAGGCTTGAAACTGCTACTAACAAATAAAATCCTGTCATAATGACCTCCATGGGTCGCAGCAACGACCACAAAATTTAATAAAATTACTAAGCTAGATGAACTTTATTATATTTTCCAATATGGAACTATAATATCATAAAAAATTGAGGCAATACAGTGAATCTTATGTTTGAGTTTTTAGCCTTGACATACGATTTGCTATCATATTATAATGAGCAATACAATTGAATATTCTGAATGAAGAATTTGAGAGAGAATGTAATCGAAGAATTACATCGCCGAAGGTGAATTTGCACAAACTCTCAGGCAAAAGTATCGAATTTGGACAGAACTCTGGAGAACATTTATGTACCGAAGAAGTAACTTATGGTTTAATATATAAGGAATCTTTCAGGTTAAAGGACAGAGGCAAATAGGAAATAATTATTTTATAATTAATTTCTATTTGCCTCTGTTTTTATGTTATAAACAACTGTGATATGTAGAAAATATATAAAAGAAGTACTGTAGCTGAAATTTGCAAGATGCATCCGTTATATGACTAAAGGAATGGGGAGGAAAAATTGTGGAATTAAAAACAGCATTATATGATATTCATGTGAAGTATGGTGGGAAGATCGTGCCATTTGCTGGCTATATGCTTCCAGTGCAATACAGTGGTGTTATTGCAGAACACATGGCTGTTCGTACAAAGGCAGGATTATTTGATGTTTCTCATATGGGGGAATTTATTTGTAAAGGAGAAGCTGCATTGGACAATTTGCAGATGCTTCTTACAAATGATTTTACTGATATGGTAGATGGTCAAGCAAGATATAGTCCTATGTGTAATGAACAAGGTGGTATGGTAGATGACTTGATCGTTTACAAGATTAAAGACGATGCTTATTTTATTGTAGTCAATGCATCAAATAAGGATAAAGATTATTCTTGGATGACTTCACATCAATTTGGCAAAGTTATATTTGAGGATATTTCTTCTATTACTTCTCAAATAGCATTACAAGGACCTAAAGCATATGAAATTTTAAGAAAGCTTACAAAAGAAGAGTACATTCCTCAGAAATACTATCATTGTGTTTTTGATGCTATAGTGGATGGAATGAAATGTATTGTATCCCAAACAGGATATACAGGAGAAGATGGATTTGAAATTTATCTAGGTAATGAAGATGCTCCGAAGATGTGGGAAACATTGATGGAAGCCGGAAAAGAGTTTGGAATAATTCCATGTGGACTTGGAGCAAGAGATACACTGAGGTTGGAAGCAGCGATGCCCCTGTATGGACATGAAATGGATGACACAATAGATCCTTTGGAAACAGGATTGGGATTTGGCGTTAAAATGCAGAAGAAAGATTTCATTGGAAAAAAAGCCATCGAAGCAAAAGGTAAGTTTACTCGTAAAAGGATTGGACTCAAAGTGATAGGAAGGGGTATTATTCGTGAACACGAAGAAGTTTATGCCGATGGGAAATTTATTGGGCATACTACTTCAGGAACTCATTGCCCATATCTTGGTTATCCAGTTGCAATGGCATTAGTAGATATTAACTATACCGAAATTGGAAGAAGAGTAGAAGTGTTGGTTAGAGGCAGAAAAGTAGAAGCAGAAGTAGTCGCATTACCTTTATATAAAAAAGGGCAACCACAAATTTAAGTCATAAGAATTTGAAAAATATCGGAATATGGGAACAAAGACTGGTTAAAAATAAAAATAAAAGTATATTAGGAGGAAATGATTATGAATTTTCAGGAAGATGTTATGTATACCGAGTCTCACGAATGGATTAAATTTATTGATGAAACAACTGTTTTAATAGGAATAACAGATTTTGCACAACATGAACTGGGGGATTTAGTCTTTGTAAATTTGCCACAAATAGATGATGCGTTAACAGTAGGCAAAACATTTGCTGATGTAGAATCTGTAAAAGCTGTTTCTGATGTGTTTTCCCCTGTATCAGGAATAGTATGTGAAGTTAATCAAGATTTATTAGATGCTCCACAGATGATTAATGAAGCACCCTATTTGGCATGGCTAATTAAAGTATCGAATATTTCAGAGCAAAAGAAAATGCTTAATTTAGAACAATATAGAGAATTTGTTGCACAAGAGTCAGAAAAATAAAATGAATTCTATATGTTAAGGAGGATGTTAAATGGGTACCTATGTATCAACCACGGAGCGAGAAACAAAAGAAATGCTTGAGGTAATAGGCCAAAAAACAGTTGATGGGCTTTTCTGTCATATCCCTGAGGAGGTAAAAACCAAGGGGGATTTGAATCTCCCAAAAGGTATATCAGAACTAGAAGTGCGTAAAAAAATGGAGAATTTGGCAGCAAAAAATATTATGTTTTCATCCATTTTTAGAGGTGCAGGAGCCTATAATCATTATATTCCATCTATTGTAAAGAATGTAGCAGCTAAAGAAGAGTTTGTAACAGCATATACACCCTATCAGGCAGAAATTAGTCAAGGTATTTTGCAATCAATATTTGAATATCAGACTATGATTTGCCAGTTAACTGGAATGGATAGTTCGAATGCCTCTGTATATGATGGAGCAACAGCTGCGGCAGAAGCAATTGCGATGTGTAAAGAAAGAAAGCGTGAGAAAGCTTATATTTCCGCAACGGCACATCCAGATGTAATCGCAACGGTTAAGACATATTGCTTTGGAAATGGAATAGAGCTCATCTTGGTTCCTGAAAAAGATGGAGTAACAGATGAAGCATTTTTAAATGCAAATTTATACAAAGCTGCTGCTTGTTTATATATACAACAACCAAATTATTATGGAATTATTGAAAATGCGGCATTGATAGGGGAAGCTATACATAGTGTGGGTGGCAAGTATATTATCGGCGCTAATCCTATATCTCTTGGAGCACTTAAATCGCCAAAAGAGTATGGTGCCGATATTGCAGTAGGAGAAGGGCAACCGCTGGGATTACCTCTGGCATTTGGTGGCCCTTACCTCGGGTTTATGGCTTGTGTTGAAGCAATGACAAGAAAATTGCCTGGAAGAATTGTTGGTGAAACAAAAGATTTAGATGGAAAACGGGCTTATGTATTGACTCTTCAAGCTAGAGAACAACATATTAGACGTGAAAAAGCATCTAGCAATATTTGTTCCAATCAAGCTCTATGTGCATTAACAGCGGCTGTTTACATGGCTACAATGGGAAGCGCTGGTATTTATCAGGTTGCAATACAGAGCAGGTCAAAAGCACAATATATGGCAGACAAGTTAGGCGAAATAGGGTTTGATTTAGTTTATAATAAAGAATTTTTTAATGAATTTGTTACAACTTCACCAGGTTCGGTAAAAAAAGCATTATCAACCTTAGAAAGCAATGGAATATTAGGTGGATTTCCTTTGACTGGCGATAAAGAAGGTACGATTTTGTGGTGTTGTACAGAAATGAATTCAAAAGATGAAATAGATCAAGTGATTAAAATTTTGAAGGAGGTGTAAAGGGATGGAATTAATATTTGATAAAAGCTGCGAAGGCAGAGGATGTAGTATTTTACCAGAATGTGATGTGCCAATTGTTTTGCCCAGTGATAAAGACAAAAGAGCAAAAAAATTAAACTTACCTGAACTCTCCGAAAATGATTTGAGTAGACATTATACAGAATTAATAAAACGAACCTATGGTATAAATGATGGTTTTTATCCTTTGGGGTCTTGTACAATGAAGTATAATCCTAAAATCAATGAAGATATGGCAAACTTACCGGGATTTACGAAAATACACCCTTTACAACCGGAATATAGTGTTCAGGGCTGCCTCGAAGTGCTCCAACTAGCAAAAGGATATTTGTGCGAAATAACTGGAATGGATGATATGACTTTCCAACCGGCAGCAGGTGCACATGGCGAGTTTACAGGACTTCTGCTGATCAAGGCATATCATGCAAACAGAGGAGATGTTAAAAGAACAAAGATTATTATACCAGACTCTGCACATGGTACCAATCCAGCCAGCGCAGCAATTGCTGGATTTACTGTGGTTAGTATTCCTTCGCGAACAGATGGGTGTGTTGATTTGGAAAAATTAAAAGAAGCAGTTGGAGAAGATACGGCTGGCCTTATGTTGACAAATCCAAATACGGTGGGATTGTTTGATAAGAGTATTGTAGAAATTACAAAAATTGTCCATGAGTCAGGCGGTCTGACATACTATGATGGAGCTAATTTAAATGCTGTTATGGGAATTGTTCGTCCTGGGGATATGGGTTTTGACGTTATTCACATTAATTTACACAAAACATTTTCTACACCACATGGTGGTGGAGGACCGGGAAGCGGTCCGGTAGGCTGTAAAAAGTTGCTTGCAGAATTTTTACCCGCACCGACTATTAAGGGAACAAAAGTGTTATCTTTTGAATTCAATTCTAAGAGTATTGGAAGAGTAAAAAGTTTTTACGGTAATTTTTTAGTAGTTGTACGGGCTTTAGTTTATGTTTTAACCTTAGGAAAGGAAGGAATTCCGGAGGCAAGTAAAAATGCGGTTTTAAACGCAAATTATATGATGGCAAGATTATCTGATCTTTATGATATGGCATATAACGAAACTTGTATGCATGAGTTTGTTATGAGTTTGGAAGGCTTAAAAAAAGAAACAGGGGTTTGCGCAATGGATATTGCAAAGGGCCTTCTGGATAATGGAATTCATCCACCAACGATGTATTTTCCAATGATTGTTCATGAAGCACTTATGATTGAACCAACTGAGACGGAATCAAAAGAAACGATAGATAAAGCAGTTGAAGTATTTAGAGCATTGCATACAATGGCAAAGGAGAACGCAGAAGCACTGCTTCGGGCGCCTATTTCAACACCTGTGCGAAGATTAGATGAAGTTGGAGCAGCAAGATATCCTAAATTGAAATATGAATATACATGATGTATTAAATTTTAACTTTTCAAAAAAACTTTTCGACAGCGTCTATCAAAATACTGCAAATATTTAGCCATACATTGTATTTAATCAAGCTTGAAATACTTCAATTGATGATAAATTTGTAAAGGTTTTTGAGGAAAATGTCTAAAAGATGATATTTCCAATTTCCTTAAAATGACAAATAATTCTTACCCCCTGCATTATAATCATTCTGCATGGAACAAAGCAAATACAAATGATTAAAATACAGGGGGTCTACATATGATGAAAACAGAAACACTTCCATATAAGCACGCTGGAGGGTACAGTACAGCATCAGCGAAGAAAGGAAGCAATATAAAAGCTTCAGCTTTGCTGGACTATCTAAATAAAACAAATCTTATTATTTTGCCTGCAGCATTTTTGCTTGGAAGAATATCACTACTTGGCGGGTTAATGCCATTTGGCATTGCCTTATATGCCGCCACGCTGGGCATGAATGTAAATAGAATACTTATATCAATCGCTATATTTGCAGGAATGCTTTCATCAGGGGCCACCATTCAATTGTACACCGTAGTCACAGCGATGCTCCTGTTTAACGCTATCAATATTCCTTTTAAAAAGAGCGTTGGGTCATCGCTTCGGGTTGGTATTATAGCATTTATAGGTGTATTAATACCCGAGATGCTGCTTACATATTTGCAGGGTTTTTTGATGTATGACGTTCTTAAATCACTTCTAAATGGTTTTATAATATTCGCACTCGTTTTTGTATTTAAAAATGTGCTTGAGGTATTAGGAAGTCCAACTAAGAGATATTCACTAACAAATGAAGAGGTATTAAGTATAGCAATCGCATGCGCCTTGTCAGTTGGCGGGTTAGGGGCATGGAGTATTATGGGAGTAAGTCCTAAAAATATTTTGTGCATCATAATTATACTTATATTTAGCTATAGAACAGGCGCGGGAAATGGAGCTGCTATAGGTGTAATTGTAGGAACTGTTATAAGCATATCTTCCAATTCATCCCCAATTATCATTGCTTCCTATGCATTCTGTGGATTACTTTCAGGAATTTTAAGAAATATGGGGAAAATAGGTTCATGTTTAGGAGTGCTAATGGGAAATGCATTGCTGACCTTTTACACTAATGGTTCAACTGAGGTGCTTATATATTTATATGAAATTATTATATCGATTTTGATATTTATGATAATTCCTCAAAAGGCAATGGATGCAGTAGTAAGTACATTTGATAAGGGTTTATCAGCTAAAGGAGATAAAAAGGGCTATAGTACTAGAATAAAAGATATGACAGTAGCTAAATTGAACAAATTTTCAAATGCTTTTGGTGAAATGGCAAAAACCTTTGATGAGATATCTGAAACAAAAACTATAACTGAAAAGCATGATATTACAGCAATTTTTGATAGAGTGGCAGATAGAGTATGCAAGGGTTGCAGTCTTAGTACCCACTGTTGGGAGCAAAACTTTTGTAATACCTATCAGATTATGTTTAAAATCGTTGAGAAGCTAGATAGCAAGGGTTGGATTGAACAAGACGACATTCCAAAATATTTTATGGACAGATGTGAGAGGATTGACGATTTTGTTAAGTCTGTAAACAATGTTTTCGAGCTGTTCAAGGTGGACATGGTATGGAGAAGCAAGATAGGAGAAAGCCGAGGATTAGTATCACAGCAAATGAAAAGTATGTCAAAGATAATTTCAAATTTGGCTAGCGAATTAAACACAGATATTTGTTTTAAGGATGATTTAGAGAATCAGATAATAATGGAACTAACAAAATCAGGTATGCGAAATACTGAGGCTATTGTATATGAGAATAAATTTGGCAAACACGAAATAACTTTATCCTATAAAGGCTGTGGAGGTAAGAGAAGCTGTATTGGAAATGTTGAGAAGGTGGTTTCGGAGGTAGTTGGCCACAGGATGTTGAAGGATGGCAGCGAATGCGGTTTGAATTCAAAAACTAATATATGCACTATTAAGCTTGTTGAGGAAGAAACTTATAAAGTTATTACAGGTGTGGCAAGAATCCCTAAAAATGAGAAATATGTTTCAGGGGATAACTATACCTTTTTAAATACAGGTGATGGCAAGTACATTTCTGCTTTGAGTGACGGTATGGGGACGGGTCACAAGGCATGCGTACAAAGCAAGGCAACAATTAATCTCATTGAGCAGTTTATGGAATCTGGTTTTGATAAGGATACTACAGTTAAACTAATTAACTCAATCCTCGTCCTTAGATCTAATGACGATTCCTTTGCAACCATTGATATGTCAGTAGTGGATTTATACGAAGGGGAAGTTGAATTTGTTAAAGTAGGGGCAGCTCCTACATTTATCAAAAGAAGCGATTTTGTTGAAACCATTAAAACCGCATCCTTGCCGGTAGGTATATTGAGTGACATAGAGATAGAGCTAATACACAAGAAGGTAGGTAATGGAGACTTTGTAATAATGGTTTCCGATGGAATTATTGACTCCTTCCAAGATAGTCAAGATAGCATAAAAGAAGTACAAAACATTCTACAGGAAATGGATTGTAAGAACCCCCAAAAGATAGCAGATGATTTGCTAGAAGCGGCATTGTGCTGTTGCCATAATAAAGTTCCAATTGACGATATGATGGTTATGGTTTCGAAAGTATGGAAATCCAAGTAACTTTATAATGATATTAGAAACCAATGTATAAAAATACTAAAAATTCATAAACTACCCATAAGTGAGTTCCTGATCCAGAGGGAGTTTTGACTCCCAATGAATATTAGAAATCGTAATCCAGCGTCAGTTGACGTCGGATAAATGTGCTTATTGGAGGATTTTATGTTTTTTGGAAAATCGAAAAGAGTAATTGTAATTAAAGATATCCATTCAAATTTATTTGAGGAGGCTATTTTAGTTTTGAAAGAAGATAATGATAAAGAGCAATGTAAAAAAATAAGTTCGGATAAGAACAGCAACATTGATAATAATTTTATTCTAAAGGAGGCAGAGTTAATCATTAATAACTATATAAAAGATAACAAGAGTAAATTCATTTCACCTAAAAAGAATGAAGCATTAGTTAAAAATACAAAGTTCATGAAAAATTTATTAATAAACTCAGCCTTACTTGGAAGCGTTGCTGCAGTGGTTTTCCTATTAGTTAAGCTTTTTTAAAATTATTTGCGCTATTGATTTTACTTATCTAAATGTATATATTATTATAAGATAAATGAATTTCGTATTAAGGAGCAAATAATGAAATTGAAATCCAGTAAAATCATTGATTTTTTCTTGCTAAAAAAAGATTTTTATTCAAAGCTGACTGACAAAAGTATGTGGCTATACATAGGAATTGCTTTGGTGGGAATACGCGATGTTGTTTTAGCCATAATTAGTATGTATTCTAGTAACCCAGACTACAATAAAAACATTCAATTCGACGTCAAAACAATAGGCATTTTGTTTGTAGCGGCAATAGTGATAGGACTTGTTGATATAATTAGCTTTTCTTATCCTATTTTTGATGTAATAAAACATTTTAAAAAGAGGGATGGAATCGATTCCATGGCATTGGGAATGTTGAATTCCAGCCTTTTAACGAAGGTTATAAAGGTTTATGCCGTAGTCAATATCATTGTTACGCCTTTGGATTTACTGGGCTATTACACAAGTAACTTGGCTGTATCAAATAAATCGATGGTATTAATGTTAATCTCAGCAGTACTTGGCATATTGGGGTATTTTTGGTTCAATGGTGCTATTACTCGCGGATTATGTGTTCTGTTTAAGCTTCCAAATAATGTACGTGGACTTGTATTTGTGCTTGTGTTCTTTTGGAATTCACTACTAGGTTCGGCCATTGGATACTTAATAAATCATATTTTAATTAATCTGTGAACAGTCATGTATTGAATCTTGTTAACTAGCCCTCTATTTTTTCAGTGATAACGACACAATATCACTTCACTTTTAAAGTTGAGATTAACAATATGCAATCGTATAAACATAATCAATATTTGGAGATAAATCCTCTAAATATTGATTATGTTTATATAATTATTGATAAAACTTGAGTTTAAGTGTATAATAATAACTAAGTGAGGAATATATTATATGTAAAAACTTGAATGGAGTGAATGAAATGCTTATTGAATTTACTGTGGGCAATTATCTTTCTTTTAAGGATAAAGCTACTATAAGTATGTTAGCTTCTGGCAAAAGGGAACTTCGTGATTCAAATGTTATAAATAATGTGAAAAAGGGCTTATCTCTGTTAAAGTCTTCAGCTATTTATGGCGCAAATGCAAGTGGAAAAAGTAATTTGTTTTCTGCAGTAGCTTTTATGATGCAATTTATAAAAAATTCTTATAAAGAAAGTCAAGCGGGCGAGGCTATTGAAGTTATTCCATATCTGTTAGATGCTGGTTCTAAAACGAAAGCAAGTTTTTTCGAAATGGTTTTTATAATTGACAAAACTGTATATCGTTATGGGTTTGAAGTAACAAGCGACGAGGTATTCAAAGAGTGGCTTTTTATTCAAAAAGGAGATAATCAAAAGAATGTCTTTCTACGTGAAAAAGATAATATTATTATTGATGATAAATCCTTAGGAAATGCTGTTAACAATGTACCTATAAAATTAAGAGGAAATGGGTTGTATTTATCTGCTTTGTCTATGTATGGGGTAGAGTTCGGCACGAATATAGTAGAGTGGATGACGAGAAAAATAATTATTTTACAAGGGAAGAATGTGTCTGGAACTGTCATAACTGAGGCGGGTAAAATGAAAGGATATATTAATAAGAATGAAATGTTAGCCTTTTTAAAGGCTGCCGATATTAACATTATTGATTTTGAAGTTGATAAATCAGGAGTAAATATGTTTTATAAAATATACGATGAAAATAATATAGCTATTGGAAGTCAAAAAATGAGTTTGTTCGATTTGGAATCACATGGGACAAGGAAATTATTTTTCATGGCTAATTTTATTATTCTGGCATTACGAGAGGGAAAAATAATTTTTATAGATGAGCTTGATGAGGCGTTGCATCCTGATATTACAAAATTTATTTTAAATATATTTAATTCAACAGATTTAAATGAACACAATGCCCAGTTAATTATAAATACACATGATACAACACTCTTAAATAATAAAATACTACGAAGAGACCAAATTTGGTTTACGAAAAAGAATCGATATGGGGCATCTAAAATTCTATCATTAGTTGAGTATAATGATAGTAATGTGCGCAGCGATGAAGCCTATAGTAAAAACTACTTAGCAGGAAAATACGGAGGAGTTCCATATGTTCGCCCAGGAATATTACTTTCAGCTTTGGAAGAGGGTGAAAAAGATGGGAACTGATGATATAAAGAAAAAGAAGATGGCAGAGAAAACTAAAAATAATGCATATCAAAGTAGAAAGATAGGTGTAATTCCACCAAATCCCACAATTTTAATAATGTGTGAAGGGGAAAAAACAGAACCCAATTATTTTGATGAATTTAAGTTATCAAATGTAAGTGTAAAGCTGGAATCCACCAAGGGTGGAGATGCACTTCATGTTGTTCAGCAAGCCATTAAACTTGCAGATGAAGAACCATATGATGAGGTTTGGTGTGTGTTTGATAGGGACTTACATACAGAAAATCCTCAACCCGAAAGATTTAATGAGGCTATCTATAAGGTTGAAAACTTTAAAACACTTAAAGAGTATAAAATATCTAAAAATTTTAAGAGAGTCAAAAAATTTAACTATGCATACTCTAATGATGCCTTTGAACTCTGGTATATACTTCATTTTGATTATATGCATTCTGCAAAACCAAGGCATGAATACTGTAAAATGCTTAGTATGAGAATGGGGAAAAAGTATGTGAAAAATTCATGTGACATGTATGACGATTTAATTGATAAACAATCTCATGCAATTCGACGTGCAAAAACGCTGCTAGATGAGTACGCTAATCATAATCCTGAGAAGGATAATCCTTCAACTACAGTTCATATACTTGTTCAAGAATTGAATAAATACTTAGAAAGTTAAAAACTATTATAATGAGAATGAGTCAATATTATAGGGTTATGGCTATTGGCGAACACTTAATAAAATGTTTGCATATTGTAAACACAAAATTATTAGTTTATAATATGGTAGTAGTTTCGAATAGGAAAATTTAAGTATAAAAGAGCCTACTAATACCTAAACAATAGTATAGACAAAAAATGTAGTTATATCAAGTCTCGGTAGTCTAATGGATAAGACAGTGGTTTCCGGTACCACTGATGCGGGTTCGATTCCTGTCCGGGGCACCAAAAAATAGTGGTTTTCAAGAATTAGTATCTTGGAAGCTGCTATTTTTTTGTCTAATTTGCGACTACTTTACAAATATGGTTATGTTACAAAATTTAGTTGATATATTGTTATATATGTTATATTATATGTATAACACATATAATGATGGCGGTGACGATAGAAGTGTATCTGAAAATCGATTTTGAAAGTGAAACACCAATATACACACAGTTAAGGAATCAGATTGTTGAGGGTATTGCTTTAAGTTTAGTTAAGGACGGGGAGGCACTTCCTTCTGTAAGGCAGATGGCAGAGGATATTGGCATAAATTTGCATACTGTAAATAAGGCATACACACTGCTGAAGGCAGAAGGCTTTATAAAGCTAGACAGAAGAAAAGGCGCAAGTATTAATTTAAATTTTGATAAACTAAAGGAAAATGATATAGAAAAGCTTAAGGGAGGGCTTAGGGTAATTATGGCAGAGGCACATTGTAAAAAAATTAGTAAGGATGAGATAGTAGATCTTATTTATGAAATTTATAGTAAGTATGAGAGGTAGAGGTGCTTAGCTTATGGGGGTTATGTTATTTCAAAATTATTTCGTTATGATTATATTATTTGCAAGTGGTTTGTTTATACAAAATATAAGTAATACCGAAAATCTGCGTATGAAATTTTTACGCAGATTTTTTGCTAAATTCATCTAAATTTCTTTTGCTTCTTACGATGAATCCTCAAATCTTCATCCAA
>Ga0209430_1001166_pt1 | contig 20619 bp, 21 predicted proteins | sample BarGraIncub1133A_FD_184504 | JGI IMG/M metagenome (GOLD analysis project Ga0209430, IMG submission 184504) | Arctic peat soil microbial communities from Barrow, Alaska - Barrow Graham LP Incubations 11-33A (SPAdes) (version 2) | ecosystem: Environmental > Terrestrial > Soil > Wetlands > Peat... | reverse complement strand
GTGTCTATCGCACGCGTAACACCTGAATTGATTGATATTATTCCTTATATTTCGGAGTACAGTCAATACAATGGAAAGACGGCAGCATATGTGTGTAAGAATTCTTCATGTATGGCACCTGTTACTGAAGTGGAAAAACTAAAACAAATATTAAACAAATAACATTTTAAACAAAAGTCTTGGATTTAGAGAGAGTTTTTGCTCCCTCTGAATCTTATCAATAGTTATCCAGGGTCTTAGCTCCGCTTATCTGCCGCTTAAACAAACAAGAGTATTAGCCGGCGGTAGACCTCGGATAAATTAAAAATAGGAGTGCAGTTTGAAGCAGCACTCCTATTTTTAATATGCGTTGTAATCATTGCATCCCAAAAATCTTCTTATCACAGTTTATTAGTCTAAGTATATATATTGTTTGTCTTTGTTTGATCTATAGATAGCATCTATTATTCTAATAGCATTTATCCCTTGTTTACCATCTACATCAAAGTCAATTCCCTTATCTAGTGTATTATAAAATTCCCGGATTATTGTCTCATGTCCACTTCCCCAATATGCTTTTTGTCCGGTTGCTTTATCCGAATTATTTATTTTTTCACTTTCTCCATCCTTGTATTGAATATACAAATCTTTTCCTAACCTGATTACTGCCTTTTCACAAATTAACTCAATTTCAATAGGAGAGTCCACGGGGTAGCAGTTTGTAGCATAAAACAATGCTGTTGCTCCATTTTTGAAAATAACAGTCGCTTCAGCGGTGTCCTCAACCTCTATGAAATCTTTGAGGAGCCTAGTGTCCACAGAGGCCTTTATTCTATCAACATCTCCTATAAACCATTGAAGCAAATCCAAGGTATGTATAGCCTGATTAATCAGTACTCCCCCTCCCTCTTTTTCCCACGTTCCTCTCCACCCTCCTCTAGCATAGTAGTCTTGATTCCTATGCCATGTGACGAAAGCTTTCCCTCCAATAATTTTACCTAACCTACCCGAGTCCAGGACTTCTTTTACTTTTATAGATGTTTCATTATACCTGTTTTGAAAGCAGACTCCCAGAATTTTCCCAGTCTCTTCTTGCACTTTTATCATTTTCTGTGCATCGGATACTGAGATTGCCATAGGTTTCTCTATAAACACATGCTTGCCTGCCCTCATTGCCTCTATTGCCATTGGCGCATGCAGGTAGTGAGGTGTACAAATATGCACTACATCGATATTGTTCTGCTTTAACACTTCCTTATAATCTGTATAAAAATCGCATTTGTAATCTGATGCAACTTTCTTTACAAGGTTTTCATCTATATCCACCACAGCAGCAAGTTTTACATTTGCACATTTAGCAATAGCATTGACATGCATAGTGTGGATTGCGCCGCAACCAATAATAGCTGCATTATATGCACTCATATATTGATCATATCCTTCCAATTTATTTTTTTTAATCCATTAAATATTTCTGAAGGTATTTGAAGCTAATCTCAAGGCTTTCGAAAGGATCCCTTGCACACACATCCTGTTCGACTGCATACCACTTAACATTAATTTCACGACATACATCAATAATCGATTCCCAATCCAAATTCCCTTCCCCAATCTCTGCCATGGTCTGTTTTCCTTTTGTCAAAGCCATATCTTTAAAATGTACTACGTCAATTCGTCCTGCAACTTTTTTAAGCCAGCTTACAGGACTGCCACCCCCAGCTTGCACCCAGTAAGTATCTATTTCAAAGCCAAGTTTATCAGAATCAGATTCAGACATTAGAATATCCATAGCTGTTGCTTCACCATGTCTTTCAAATTCAAAATCATGATTATGGTATATGAGTTTCAGTCCATTTTCCGCAAGCTCTCTCCCCAAGATTGATGCTTCCTTTGCAAACCGAGTGAAACCCTCTCTATCCCTGGAGTATGCTTTGGGGAGCGAACCAATGCCAACATATCTACAGTTCCACAGTTGATGCTCTTTTATAACGTTCTTCAAATCTTGCTGTAATCTTTCGTAGGAGGTATGAGTTGCACAAATATTAAGATCCAATTCATTGACTATATCTTTCAGAACAAAAGGATCTATTTGACCTATTCCTGATACCTGTACTGCACTATATCCAATTTCTTTAACTTTTCCCAAGGATTTCTTAATATCCTCAGGTGTTTTTAAAAACTCTCTTAAAGTATAAAGCTGAGCTGCTATAGATTTCTTATCCATTTAGCAATTCTCCTTTTCAATTTTAAGCAGTATATCTTTTATTGCTTTTACAGCAACTGCAAATTTTCTTTCTCCATGTTCAGTATTATTTGAACTCTCATCTGAATTAAGTTCTAATTCTTTAAAGCCTTGGAAATCACCCAAATGTGGTTCAATACTTATAAAGCCATTGAAATCATTTCTGTTAAGTTCCTCAAGGATTTCCTTCACTTTCCCATCTCCACCACCAGCTGGAGTAACATGGTGATCACTATAGACGGCATCTTTTATATGTACATATTCTATATATTTCTCTAACAGAGTGAACGCCTTAGGGTAGACTTCCACATCACATTGTACAAAATTGGCTGGGTCAAAGGTAGCTCTCAGGAAATCACAGTTCATAGTATTTAGGATGTCCAGGCACCTTTCAGGCGTATCACCGTATATGTCCTTTTCATTCTCATGGAGCAAAATTACTTTTCTTCCCTCAGCAGCACTGATAAACCTATACCATCTATTCATCACTTCTGCTCTATGTATTGCAGGATCATCTCCCTTTGGTATGAAGAAACTGAACATCCTGATATATTTCGTTTCAAGTATCTCTGCTATATCAAGCGTATGCTTGAATAATTCAAGATGCGTTTCGAATTCATCAGTTATCTGAATTTTCCCTATGGGTGAGCCAATGGCAGAAATCTTAAACCCCCGCTCATCCAACTTTTGCTTTATCTCCCTTACCTCATTTAACGAATACTCGACCAAGTTTTTGCCGTTTACACCTCTCATCTCAATATATCCGATTCCATGCTGCTTGAGCACATCCATCTGCTTCTTCAGGTCGGTATCTATCTCATCTGCAAAGGCACTCAATATAAATCTATCCATAATACTACACTCCCTCTATGATTTAGGTCTCATCCTTTACCCCTTTGAGTATGAACTCGACATATTAGTTGACACGTCTGCACTAACTGTTTTTACATGTTTGGATGTTTTAATTAATTCCTTTTATTTGCGTATCCATACAATCTCCTCCTCTTTTTCCTTTAAAGCTAAATGAAGCATATTAAACCCCCGAATATGCTGAGAATCCGCCATCTACAGGTATTACCACACCATTTACAAAACTTGACGCCTTCTCATTTACAAGAAACAGAAGTACTCCCACAAGCTCCTCTGCTTCACCAAATCTTTCCATTGGTGTACTGTTCAAGATCTTATGGGATCTCTCAGTAAAGCTTCCATCAGGATTTTTGAGCAGTGCTTCATTTTGCGCAGTAACAAAGAAACCCGGCGCTATAGCATTGACTCTTATTCCTACTTTCGACATATGAACAGCAAGCCACTGTGTAAAGTTAGAAACTGCTGCCTTGGCACCAGAATATGCAGGTATCTTCGTAAGTGGAGTAAAAGCATTCATTGATGAAACATTAATAATAGTACAGCCTTTTCTACCAATCATATCCTTCGAGAACTCCTGTGATGGAAGAAGTGTACCAAGGAAGTTTAAATCAAAAACAAATCTAATTCCCTGCTCATCTAAATCAAAGAAAGTGATAACGCCCTCTTTCTTTTCAGTGAGATCCTCAGGATAAAGGTACTCCTTTGTTGTTGTTCCTTTTGGATTATTTCCACCTGCACCATTTAGAAGTATATCACAAGGTCCAAACTTATCTAAAATAAGGGTATGTGCCTTTATGAGGCTTTCTTTAGAAAGAACATTTCCCTCAACACCTATTGCTATTCCTCCACTGTTTACAACTTGTGCCGCCTTTTTTTCAGCCATCGATAAATCTCTATCTAGTATAGCTACCTTGGCTCCACAAGCCGCAAGAGCATCAACCCAATAACCTCCAAGTACACCTGCTCCGCCTGTAACCACAGCTACTTTGCTGCTTAAATCTACATTAAAAGGTAAATTCATTTAACTACACCTCTTTCTCATATGTTTTTCCAAGGGTTTCCCATATGCCTGTTATATACATTGCACCAAGTGCTCTGTCATAAAGCCCATAGCCAGCTCTTCCTGTTTCTCCCCAAATCATTCTTCCATGGTCAGGACGCAGATAGCCATCAAAATCGTTTTTGTAGAGAACTTTCATGATTTCAACTATATCAAGTGACCCACAGGGTGAATAATGGGCAGTTTCTTCAAAACCACCATCCTCAAGGAGCTTTATATTTCTTACATGCATAAAATGAATGCGCCCCTGAGCTGAATATTTATCTACCATTTTAACTACATCATTAAAGCTTCCACTCCCAAGAGAACCTGTACACAAGGTCAAACCATTATATTTATTATCAACCAGCTTTAAAAACCTATCAAGATTCTTTTCATTGGTTATTATTCTTGGAAGTCCAAATATGGACCATGGTGGATCATCCGGATGAATAGCCATTTTAACATCACATTGCTCAGCAACAGGAATTATTTCCTTCAAAAAATATTCAAGATTGCTCCATAGAGTCTCTTCGTCCACCTTTGAATATTTTTCAAATATATCTGCCAACTGATCCTTTGTATAGCTTGCATCCCAACCAGGTAGCGAAAGTTCACCATTTAATGGATCCATCTTCTCCAACTGCTCTTTATAATAAACAAGTGCAGTCGAACCATCCTCCAGTACTTTGTCAAGCTGTGTACGGGTCCAGTCAAATACAGGCATGAAGTTGTAGCAAATGCACTTAACTCCAGCTTCTGACAGACGGCGAATGTTCTCCTTATAATTTTCTATATATTGCCCTCTTGTAGGAAGTCCAAGCTTAATATCCTCATGGACAGGTACACTTTCAATAACATCAAACTTGAGCCCTGACTTTTCAACCTGTTCTTTGAGCTTCATTATGCTATCCCTGCTCCACTTTTCCCCAACGGGTACATCATATATCGCAGTAACAATGCTGTACATGCTGGGAATTTGTCTGATGTAGTTTAGCTTTACAGGGTCATCATTGCCATACCATCTAAATGATAACTTCATATTTTTCCCTCCATATTCAAGTAATTTATTATATTTTTAGAGCATACCCCTTCAACAATTTGTTTCAATACATTCTCATCATTATCAAATTCGCCACTATCAACAAGCTCCCCAATAAAGCTACAGAGGATCCTCCTAAAATAGTCATGCCTTACATAAGAAAGGAAGCTTCTTGAATCAGTCAGCATTCCAACAAAGTATGCCAGCATGCCCTGATTTGCAATCGACTTCAAATGAGAATATATTCCTTCCTTGTGGTCATTAAACCACCATGCAGCGCCAAACTGCACCTTGCCAGCAACACCCTCCTCTGGATAGCAGTGAGGCAAGGAGGAAAGAACAAGATTATCATTTGAGTTCAGTGAATATAGTATTGTCTTTGGTAATCCATTTGTTGCATTCATATCATTCAATATATTCTTCAGTGGCTCTGCTGCTAGAAAATCATTCATAATATCAAACCCAGTATCTGCTCCAAGTTTTTTGAACATAACATCATTTGTGTTCCTCATGGCCCCTAAATGCAACTGCATTACCCATCCTGTTTTTCTGTACTCTGCGGCTAAGAGCTTAAGTGTATGGAATCTGTATTTTTCTGCCTCTTCAATAGATATTTCTTCCCCATTTAGCCTTTTGAAAAATACTTTTTCAACCTCCAGCGAATTTGTTGGAAGGTATGACAGGCTCTCTAAAGAATGGTCAGACAGCAAACAGCCTACCTTATGAAAATACTCTATTCTTCTTTTTAATGCACTTATCATATCTTGGTATGTCTCAATGTTCAATTCGCTACTCTCTGACAGCTTCTTTATATAGTCTTGGAAACCCTCCTTTTGAATATTCAAGGACCTGTCCGGTCTAAATGTAGGTCGTACAGAAAACACAGGAAGTCCTTTAAAACTATTTTCCACCTTCATATTTAATAACATATGGTATTCTAGAGAGTCTACAGGATCATCTGTTGTGCAAATCAGCTTCACATTGGAATTTTGAATCATTTTTATGGGAGAGAGGCAATCTGCTTTTATTTTATTATTACATAAATCATATACCCTCTCTGCATTACTCTCATTTAAGAATTCATTTATACCAAAATATGTTTTTAGCTCCATGTTTGCCCAGTGATAAAGAGGGCTCCCAATAAGCTTTTCACATGTTTTTGCCCACATTTTAAATTTACTTAATCCATCTTGATTTCCAGTTATGTAGCTCTCAGGAATTCCTGCATATCTCATTGCTCTCCATTTATAATGGTCATTCCCAAGCCATAGGGAAGATATATCTGTAAATTCCTTGTCCTCATAAATGTCTTTTGCAGAAATGTGGCAGTGATAGTCATAAATTGGAGCATTTTTTGCAAACCTGTTGTACAAGAATTGTGCAGTTTTCCCACTGAGCATAAAATTATTATCTAGCAATCTAACACCTCCAAATAAGTTAAAATAATCTAAAACAACTTATTATCCTCTCTAAATTATAGCAACAATCTCGTTGGACTAATATGCCTTTATTGCTGTTTGACTTGCAAAAATTGCTATGATAAGATATTTTAGGATGAAAAATTATTTTCACACAAGAAAGGTGTTGGCTTTATGAAAAAAAAGCTTCATAGCTATCAGATACGTCAAAAAATGCTGTCCAAGGACTATGAAATATTCCATTATTCTGACACAGAGCTTGAACAAGTCAATCTTCATCACCATGATTTCTACGAATGCTATCTCTTTATTTCAGGAGATGTGACTTATTTTATTGAAGGTAAATCCTATTCCTTAAAGCCTGGTGACACTATATTAATTAATTCAACAGAGCTTCATCAGCCAATTATTAATACCAATAATATCCCTTATGAGAGAATTGTACTTTGGATCGACAAGGTATTTTTAAATAACCTTTCAACAGATACAACCAAGCTTTCTCATTGTTTTGAAGATGGTGGAAAAGAAAACGTAATAAGATCAAGCTTTGAAATGCAGCAGAATATCAAGGCAATTCTAGACAAACTTCTCTCTCTTGAGAATTATTCAGGAATAGGAAGCGAGCTCCTCTACAAGGCATACATCATTGAACTTTTGGTACATCTAAACATGCTCTTATTTCATAATGGTGTTAAACTTGATGTTGATATAAAGAAGAACAATCTAATTGATGGTATAATCGAGTACATTAATAATCACATAGAAGAGGAGATTACACTTGATCAACTTTCTGCACAATTTTATCTCAGCAAATATCATCTCTTAAGAGAGTTTCATAAACATTCCGGAACTACAATCCATAAATATATTGTTCAGAAAAAATTAATTCAGGCTAAAGAACTTATTCTTAAGGGGATCCCAATTATCAGCGTTTATCAGCAATGCGGCTTTGGGGACTACTCAAATTTTTTTAGAGCTTTCAAAAATGAATATGGAGTTACTCCAAAGCATTTTTATGAGCTAATGTGCAAAAATGGCGTCACAGACTCTAAATAATAGTTATTCGTCCCCAATGGCATAGACACTTAAATAAAATGAATATTTAGCTTGCCATCATTATATTTTGCACTTATTAGTTCTTTAGATTGGAGCTTAGTAGGTAATACAAAGCATCTTCTTTCATTCTTAATTGAGATTGTTATTTCATCACCCTTTTGAGAAAGCTTTAATTCTTTTTTATCAACAAAAGGCATATTTATTCCAAAGATATATCCGTCAGCGTCCTTTTCAACAGTAAATATCTTATCTTGAAAGAGAACATTTTCAGGGCTGAATTCTCGGTAGATTTTATCCCCAACCTCTTTAAGTTTTTCATATTTTCTTAGTTCATCGCTCAATAACTCTAATTTAAAAATTGGAATGCCTTTAAAACTATCACAAATGTCCTTAATGCTCTCTTTCTGAATATTTGCCCATTTTTCAAAATACCCATCTAGAGAAGCTTTAGAAAAAATCTTATTTATTATGATTGCATCAACATTATAATCAAAAAGATGAAGATAAGAAAAACTCCTTTTTGCTTCTTTTACTACTATTTTTTCAGGTGTAGTGACTATTCTTATGCTAACTATATCTTTATTAAGCATAAGCTGATGAAGCTCATCAATCTTCGAATATAATCCTTCAATTTCATCAAAGGTCTCATCACCAGGCACAGGTATTTTCAAAGTAGCCTCAATTATCGGTTTTACAAGCTTAGCTCCCTTTCTTTTAATAGGAAACAGCTTTTCCATCCACCACTTAAATAAATCGGGGAACTTAAGTAATGACATGGTTTCACCTGTGGGAGCGCAGTCCACTATTAGAACATCATATTTATCCTCATCATATATCTCTTTAATTTTTAGTAAAGATAGCAACTCTTCAAAGCCGGGAAATACTAATAATTCTTCGCTTTCTATGGTTTTATCTGCTTTTAGCAGCATAAGCTTTTCAATATAACCCTTTATATTCCCCCAAACTTTTTCATTCTCTAAAACAGAATCTATTTCCATTGCATAAAGATTATTGCATATCTCTAAAGGATCATTAGATAGCTTTATATCAAAAGAATCTCTGAGGCTATGGGCTTGGTCAGTGCTTACAATTAGTACTCGTTTACCTTCACTAGCTATTTTACAAGCTGTGGCAGCAGCTACACTTGTTTTACCTACTCCACCTTTTCCAGTATATAATATTATTCTCATATTTTCCCCTCCAATTTTAAGGAACAACTAACTAAAAATTTCACCCTGCAAAATCGACCTTAACCTTTTTGGTTGTTTTTTTATCTGTTATGCTTTCCTCTTCTACATCCTCTTTTATTATTTCAATTGCAATATCCTTAAATAGATTAAATGCATCTTTTTCAAAGGTTTCTACCTTTTCCCTAAGATTATTAGGCATTATTTCCTTTATAGCTTGGTATTTAAGCATCTCAGCCTTTATTATTTTCTTAACAAATTCTTTATTCATAGTTACCTCCTGAACTGCTAATTGCAGTCACAAAATTAATATAATTGTCTTATTCAAAACAAATACTTAACACTTCCTCATTTAATTTAGCAGAAGCCAAGGAATATTTTCTTATCACATTAGGTATAGGAATATTCCTCTTAAAATTCCCTATCTTCACTATAATATCTGTACCCGATTCAAAAAGATCAAAGTCTTTTTTATCGGTAAACGGAATATAAACATCAAGTCGATAGCCTTTTTCTGTCTTAACAAAGGTTTCATTTACTGTTGTTTTTAAAACCTTAAATATATTTTCATCCTGTAGGGAATCGGCCACAACTCTTTCTAGAGAACCAATTCCATTTATATCTACCTCATACCATTTTTTATCTTGTACGTTGGTATATTACAAAATACTGAATTTATCTCCTCTAAATAGTTCTTTTGAAGCTGTTTCCACTGATCAAAAAAGCTATTATCTATATCTTCAGGTATTATCCTATTAATATATAACCCATCCACATTAAAGTTATATAAATTTAAATACATATAGTTTCTCTTAGTCTCTTCCACCCCCATTTTTTCAGGGATAGTAACAAGTCTTATACTACATACCTCTCTATCCTTTAAAAGACTTTGTAAACTGCCAAGCTTTACATATAATTTTTCAATATCATTCATAGCCTGTTTATTAGGCATATCTAATTTAAAAACCAGCTTCGAAATGGGTCTTAATACCTTCAGCGCTACCTTACCAACAGGAAATAACTTTTCCATAAACCATGAAAGAAGTTCTGGAAACTTTAATAAAGAAAGAGTTTCACCTGTAGGGGCGCAATCTACTATAATTAAGTCGTAAATATTTTGATCATAAAACTCTCTTATTTTAAGTAATGAAAACAGTTCCTCTATGCCGGGGAATACGACTATATCCTCCAACACTTCATTATCTTTTTCATTTTTGAAGGTAAGCATATTTTTAAAAGCTCCTGATATGTTTCCATAGTACCTATTCATTTCATAATTTGGATCTATTTCTAATCCATGAAGATTATTTAAGATCTCTACAGGTTCTTCTTTAATTTCCTGCATAAAAATATCCCCTAAGTTATGAGCCATATCTGTGCTTACTATTAATGTTTTCAAACCTGATTTTGCCGCCTTTACAGCATGTGCCGCTGCAACACTCGTTTTCCCTACTCCACCTTTTCCTGTAAAAATAATTATTCTCCCCATAATGCCCTCCAAGAGCCGCTAATTACGGCCACAAAATTTAGTAAAAATCCCATCCATAATGCTCATATCATTCATCACGTGAATAGTTCGTGCCGCGAAGTAATGTTTTTAAAAAATAACTTAGCAATTCAACTAAGTTGAGTTTAGTAAGCTATTCTATAATTATTCTTTTAACTTTCTTGTCTACTTTTTCTTCACCATTTATCTTATTTTTTGCCATTTTAAATACAGAGACCACTTTTTTAAATATACTAATGGCAGTAACCTTTTCTTCTTCAGTTAATGCTTTGTATACTTCTTTTAAATAATATTCGATAACCTTTTTTTCTTGATTAATGAATTCCTCCGCAATGTTCGTCAAAACAATATTTACTATTCTTCTATCTTCATTCCCTCTTCTTCTTTCCAACATTTTCTTCTTTTCTAGCCTACCAACTACACCTGTAGTTGTGTTTAAAGGAGCATTAATATACTCTGCAATCTCAGTCATGTTTGCAGTCTTATTCCTATAAAGAAATAGAAGTGCCAATATTTCATTTTTAGAATAATCTAAGAATACACTGCTCCATTGGTCTGGAAAAAACAAAAATTTAAATTCATCAATATAATTAAAAATTATTGATTCAAAACCGAACTCTTCTTTAATTGTCATTAAAGTTCCCTTTCAAATAGTTCTTGTAACGAAGTATATTTTAATTCTACACCCGAAGTATCTCTCTGTCAATATCCTACTTATTGTTACACTTGCGATCTGAGCGTAAAAGTCAGTGGATTGGCATCTTCCAAGCTACAAGTACTGAAGTAATTTTATTATTGTTTTAAAATATTATTAATGGATATAATAATTAGCAATAGCTTGAGAGGAGTAAAAAATGGATTATATAAAACAATCAATAAGGAATTTACGCAGACCCAAAGGATATGCTTCATCACTCGCAACAAATTTTATTCATAAAAGAAATCCATGGGTTACAGCATGGTGGTCTTGCGCTTTTCCTGGGTTTGGACATATTATTTTAGGAAGTTATATAAAAGGGTTTCTACTAATAGCATGGGAACTGTTTATAAATGTTAATGCTAAAGTAAACACTGCAATCATATATTCTTTTACAGGTAGATTTGAAGATGCTAAAAATGTTTTAGACAAAAGATGGTTAATTCTCTATATAGGAGTTTTTCTTTATGCTATATGGGATAGCTATCGTTCGACAGTTGATTTAAATAAGTATGCTATTCTTGCTGACAGAGAACATTCTCCTATTATTCCATTTAAGATTAGCACCTGGGAGATTAATTATTTTGACAAGAGAAGTCCTTGGGTTTCTGTAGCTTAGTCTATAGTAATGCCCGGTACAGGTCATCTATACTGTCATAGACTTCCTACAGGATTTATAGTGTTAGCCTATTGGATCTTAATAACGTTTTATTCTCATCTTTTAGAAGCTATTCAGTTTACTGCAATGGGAGCCTTTAGTATGGCAACTGCTATCTCTGATCCTCAATGGCTACTTTTTATGCCATCTCTTTATTTATTTGTTATATATGATGCATATTCACTTACTGTTGAATTTAACAAGTTATTTGAGATAGAACAATCTAAATTTTTAGTAGATAACTATCAAGATCCCAGTTTTAAAATGCCTGTTGACATTTTAAAAGAATTAAACTAATCCACCTTAACTCTTAGAAAGCTGAAAATTGTATTTTTTAAAAGTCCTAATAAAAAAAGATATTGGAGGAATTCATTTTGTATGTAATAGCGTCTTTTGAATATTCAGCATATGTTGAATTGGCAATAAGTGAATTGGAATTACACAAAATCAAACGAGAGAAAATACTTGCTATTCCTTTAGGAAGAAAAAGTGAAAAGAGAAAAATATTTGATAGTATAAATCAGTCTGATGGTATTAGTCTTATTGATATTTCATGCATTTTGGCTACAATATTCATGGTACTGGGAGCTATATATGGATTTGCCCTAGTGTGGGGACCGATTATATGGGCATTAATCGGGTTATTTAGTGGAGCTATTTTAGGTTTTATTATTGATATTATTCCCAAGAAAATAGGTAAGCGTACTAAAAAAGCAAACGGTGATCTAAAAACAGAACTTGTAATTATGATAGATTGTGATATTAATCAAGTTGATGCAGTAGAACATACACTTATGAGTAATTTTGCTATTGGAATCGGTAGATTTGAAAGGATGAAACCTTGAAGGATTACAACGAAAATTTGCTTCAAAAAATGATAGAGGCTAAATCAAATTATAGGGATATTTCATTAGAGCATTGGTGGAATGCTGAATTTAACCGCTGGAACTGGTGGCTAAGTTTGGTATTAGCCATTATTCCTCTATATATTTGGTGGAAGCTTCTTGATAAAAAAAGGATTCTTGAAATTTGTTTGTATGGGCTTCTGATAAATATATTCTCAAGTTACCTGGACGTTTACGGGAGTGGGTATGTTTTGTGGGAATACCCTGTAAGACTAATTCCAAACATACCTCGTATATTTCCTATTGATGCCACTGTCATACCAGTAGTTTATATGTTAATTTATCAGTATTTCCCTAAGTGGAAGCAGTTTATCATCGCCCACGTTATCATAGCTGCAGTGTTTGCATTTGTAATGGAGCCTATGCTGGTTTGGATGAATCTATATAGATTAATGACCTGGAAATTTATTTATTCTTTTCCGATTTATATTATTATGGCTGTGGTGTGTAAGGCAACTGTCATTTTCTTTATGAAGGTACAGAAGAAAGCGACGAAGCAGTTCTCAAAATGAAAATCCAGAAAAATTATTTCATAACATTGAACAAAGTCCCGCTGGATTTAATCCAGCGGGACTTTGTTGTTAAAACATATTTTACGGGAAATTAGTCCCCAGTAATTCTATACATTTTAAATTATGCCTTCAACCTAGCTTCAAGAGCCGCTAGTTGATTCTTTAATTCTGTAGGAAGCTTTTCACCATAAGTTGCAAAATGTGCTTTTATTGATTCAACTTCGCCCAGCCATTCATCATTGTCAACTTTGAGAAGTTCTTTCATCTCAGCACCAGAAACATCTAGCCCAGCAACATCGATAGCATCTTCAGTTGGCATATATCCAATTGGAGTCTTAACAGCTTTGCCTTCGCCAGAAATTCTTTCAACGACCCACTTAAGAACACGGCTGTTTTCACCATAACCTGGCCATAACCATTTGCCGTCCTGATCCTTACGGAACCAGTTAACGTAGAATATCTTTGGCAACTTGTCTTCAGTTGACTTTGCGCCAACATCCAACCAGTGTTGTAGATAGTCACATACATTGTACCCAATGAATGGCAACATAGCGAACGGATCACGACGAACTTGACCAATTTTGTCAGAAATAGCTGCAGCAGTGATTTCTGAGCCCATGATTGAACCAAGGAATACACCATGCTTCCAATCAAAGCTTTCATGTACCAAAGGAATAGTGCTAGGACGACGTCCACCTATCAATATTGCAGATATTGGTACTCCTGCAGGATCTTGCCATTCATCAGCAATAACTGGGCACTGCTCAGCAGGTGCTGTAAAACGTGCATTTGGATGAGCTGCAGGTGTTCCTGTAGCTGGAGTCCAATCCTTGTTTTTCCAATCAATAAGATGATCAGGAGCAGCAACTCCCATACCTTCCCACCATATATCTTTATCGTCAGTAACACCAACGTTTGTAAATATAGTATTCTTCTCTGCGCTGTGCATAGCATTTGGATTTGAATCCATTGAAGTACCAGGAGCAACTCCAAAGAAGCCTGCTTCTGGGTTGATAGCATACAATCTACCATCCTCACCATATTTCATCCAAGCTATATCATCACCGATAGTCTCAACTGTCCAACCTGGAACTGTTGGAACAAGCATTGCAAGGTTAGTCTTTCCACAAGCACTTGGGAAAGCGCCACAAATATATTTTTTGTTACCCTTAGGATCTGTAAGTTTAAGGATAAGCATATGTTCAGCCAACCAACCCTCATCACGTGCAATAGCTGATGCTATACGAAGAGCAAAGCACTTCTTACCTAGTAAAGCATTTCCGCCGTATCCAGAACCATATGACCATATAGCTCTTTCTTCTGGAAAATGACTGATGTACTTCTGCTCAATTGGAGCGCAAGGCCATTTTGAATCTTTTTCGCCTTCTGCTAAAGGAGCACCTAATGAATGTAAGCAAGGAACGAACTCTCCATCACCAAGTGTTTCCAATACTTTTGTTCCAATACGAGTCATTATGCGCATGTTAGCTACAACATAAGCGCTATCTGTAATTTCAACACCGATTTTTGAAATTCTTGAGCCAATAGGTCCCATTGAAAAAGGAATAACATACAATGTTCTTCCCTTCATGCTACCTTTGTACAAAGCTTTCATAGTAACCTTTAGCTCATCTGGGTCAACCCAGTTATTTGTTGGTCCTGCTTCTTCTTTAGTTTTTGAAGCTATATATGTCCTATTCTCAACACGAGCAACATCAGACGGATCGCTATTAAAAGCATAACATCCTGGACGTTTTTCAGGATTTAATGGTATTGCCATTCCTGATTCTACCATTTCCTTCATAAGGCGATCATATTCTTCTTGAGAACCATCACACCAATAAATCTGATCTGGCTGACATAATTCAGCTACTTCTTTTACCCACGCTTGCAATTTTTTGTTCGTAGTCATTAATAATTCTCCCTTCAATTTATGGAAATATACTGCTATCAATGAGTAGTATCTGTGTTCTAAAATGTACTATTCAGTAAATTTGTAAGCAATAGATTTAGTTAATTTTTTCACTAACTATTTTACCATAGCAATCCATTTATTTCAACAATTCTTTTCGCAAAATTTATTAATTTTCACTGCGTTTTGCAATTTTAAAGTTTAGTAACTTCATTCATATATTTCAAAATGAAAGCATAAGTATAAAAATATTGTATATATATGCAGTATATGCTATGTTTACAGACAATTTATTATGCACTTATTCTAGTGCATAAATTCTATATAATTCAAAAAGCGAACTACACTTAGTGTCAAAGTTGCAAATCAGTTTTATAATATTGCTTAACGCTCTTCGTCACAAATACATAAGCCGTGCTTCTGATAACAACTCTGTTGATGGAACAATATGGATTCTAACAAACTCAATAAGATAACCTATTCGCATATAAATACCCTGTAAAGCATTAGATTCGTTGAAAATTAAAGAGGCTAGAAATAGAATTTAGTATTCTATTTCTAGCCTCTCCATTATTGTCTTATTTTTTTAATCTTCGTCATTCTGGTCTTCATGCTTCTCTGACTCATCATTGCGGTCTTCATGCTTGTCTAACTTGTCATTGCAGTTTTCATGCTCGTCAAACTCGTCATTGCAATCTTTATTCTTGTCTAACTTATCTTTTTGACAACATTGCTTGTTTATGCTAACTTTTTGTACTGGTTGTTTAACAGCCGGGGTTACCTTCACAGCTGGCGTTGTTTTTACAACTGGTGTTGTCTTTACAGCTGGTGTTGTCTTCACAGCTGGTGTTGTCTTCACAGCTGGTGTTGCCTTTACAACTGGTGTTGCCTTTACAACTGGTGTTGCCTGTGATACCAAATCTACCTGTGCAGTCGGATTGACAGCTGCCACAGCATTATTAGCTTGCCCTGATACCATAAACATAGTTACTAAAAGTGCACTTACTACAATAACTGAGCCGATTCTAAAAAATTTCTTGTTTCTCATATTAACTACCCCTTTTCATTAACCTTATAAAACTACGAAATATTTTTGTTTCGTCTTCGTTTTTGCTTACTCTAAACTATTCGATAAAATCGGTTTATTTAAGGGGGGTACTCCTATTTGTAAATTTTGACTTAAAGGTATTGATGGTATTCTTTTTGTTTAAGTAGTTGGTGGTAGAATCCTAGTCACACTGGCAGGAGTCATCCAAAACATTTTCCAATCAATATACCTTACAGCGTCGCTCCAACCATCATATATCTGCACAAAAGTTATGTTTTTTTCACATTCCTTTGAGAATACTTTATAACCAATAACACTAACCGTATGACCTTTGTAATCACCATAAGTAATGTTTAGCAGCAGTGGGCATGAATTATCTATATTACTTTCAATAGTTCCTAATTTACCGAGATAACTATTATTACTGCCACCGTTAAAGTAACCAAAAGCTTTCCATGTATCCCGAACTATGTTATCAATGTCCCAAGGGGTATAAACAAATAAGTCTCTTAAAAGCCCTACTTTCTTAGGATCATATCCATGTTCTATCCCTATTTCTCTAACTTTTTTATAAATTTCTATGATATCTGAAGGTATCTGAGGATAACCTCTATCACTATAATACTTCATAATCCTTGTTATTGAAGCTAGTGTACAATTATTTGAATTCCCCTCAAGCTCTGATTGTTTGAAGCGAGCTATCCCAGGGATAGAGGAAGCCAGTGATTCTATCCAACCAAAGCCATATTTAGCATCGATATATTTTGTTGTGTCTTCTATTCCACCATATCCGCTAAACTTACTATCTTGACCATTTACATATTTATACATAAAAACCCTCTCCAAACAAATCGTCATCTATCATAATATTCTTTACTCACCCATTATGTACAGTTAACTATCGCAATTTCACAATAGTTTTTCTAGAATATCTGTAATTTTTGATTCATATAATGGAAGAATTGTGAGTCAGGCTAGAACTTTAAAAGCACCTATAAGATATCTTATAGGTGCTTTTAAAGTTCTAGCTTATAATATTAAGAATTCACTTTACAACTTAAGTACTGCAGCAACAACATAGTTTAGTATAAATAGAACTGTAACAATATACATAATTGGGTGAACCTCTTTAGCCTTACCCTTACATAGTTTTAAGATTACATAGAAGATAAATCCAACAGCTATACCATTTGAAATACTATAGGTGAAGGGCATAACCACTGCTGTGAAGAAAGCAGCGAGGGCTTCATCAAAGTCTTCCCATCTAATTTTTGCAAAGGATCCCATCATAAGAACACCAACAAGAATTAACGCAGGTGCAGTTGCTGCTGCTGGAATAATCCCTGCTAAGGGTGCAAACACAAGAGCAATGAGGAACATAATAGCCGTAAATACAGATGTGAGACCAGTTTTACCACCTACGCCAATACCTGCAGCACTCTCAACATAGGTTGTAGTATTTGACGTACCTAATAGAGCACCAATAGAGGTGGCTGTTGCATCTGCAAATAGAGCCTTGTCCATCTTTGATTTAAAGCCTTTACCTGCGAATAGTTCTGCCTCATCCTTATCATCAAAGATACCACTCTTTCTTCCTGTTCCAATAAAGGTTCCAATAGTATCAAAAGTATCTGAAAGGCTAAACGCAAGGATAGTTACAAGAACAACTGCAATTTTCTTTGGATCACTAAATAATCCAGCAAAGTCAAGATGAAATGCAGTTTGAGTTATGTCAGAAACTTTATATGGTGTTGCCATCGAAAGGCTAGTAACATGCATAGGAATACCAATAATCGTACTTGAAACGATACCAATAAGTATGGCACCTTTAACCTTTAATATCATTAAAATTGCAGTTATAATAAGTCCAATTAATGCAAGCTGTGCAACAGGGCTTGTAAAGTTTACAATAGCAGGAATAACATTTGCACCGTCAGCAATAGCTGTAGCCGCTGTTGATGCTTGAACTGCATCGCTAATTTTCGTTGTTGTATCTGGGCTTAAGCCAATAATTGTCAAAGGTGACCATGGCTTTGCTTCAGATGTAAACTTTATGAATCCTGCACTTTTAAAACCTATGTAAGCAATAAAAAGTCCAATACCGCCACTGATAGCCATTTGAAGTGATTGAGGAATTGCCTTGATGATCATCTTTCTGATCTGAGTTACTGTAATTAGAATGTTAATTAAACCACAGATAAATACCATTGCTAGCGCTTGCTGCCAGCTATATCCTAGTCCAAATACAACTGTGAAAGTAAAGAATGCATTAAGTCCCATACCAGGAGCCTGTGCATAAGGAACATTTGCAAGCAAGCCCATAATAAGAGTACCTATTACTGCTGCAAGAATCGTTGCAACGTAAACGCCACCCATAGGCATGCCAGTTTGTCCTAATATAGTTGGGTTTACAAAAATAATGTATGCCATGGTAAAAAAGGTGGTCATACCAGCAATTGCTTCGGTTCTTACATTGGTGCCATTCTCCTTCAGTTTGAATTGCCTTTCAAATAAATTCATGTTTTTCCCTCCTGAATTTTTTTGTTTCGCAATTTTAAATTAACTCTACAAAAACCTTATAAAATTTCTTGTAGATAATCTAATTACGAAATTTGCATGTTTTGTCAAATCACAGGAATATTTTATCATAATCAGTATTATTATCAAGCATAATATCACATATTCTGAGTATTTTTTATATAACTTTTCTTACATCATAAACAGAGTTCAAAACGAGCCAGTTCTGAGGGAAATATCTCCCTATAGTCCAGTAACTAACACCTCCGAGCCTGTATTCATTTGCAAGTGTTAATTTTGCAAGAATACTTCTGGCATCTTCAAACCAAACTTCATGCTGTTTCCCATCTTTATCAAAGTATCTGAAATACGGAGACTGGGCTATCGGATCATACAAGATAGTTGCCCCCACTTTAAATGCCAGCTCAACTGCACCAGGATTTGATAATACTATTGCTGATGTTCCAGGTTTGTAGGGCAGTGTCCAATTATATCCATAATTAGGGATACCCATGAATATTTTCTGACTTGGTATTACCGATACTGCATAGTTTATGACTTTTCGGACTTCATTTAATGGTGCTACAGCTTTTGGAGGTCCATAGGTATATCCCCACTCATATGTCATTAATATCACATGATCCAAAAGTGCCCCATGTACGGCATAGTCATGTGCCTGATAAAGGAGCCCTAGCTGGTCAGCTGATGTTTTTGGAGCAAGGGCAGTGGTGATAGTGTATCCAAGAGGTCTTAGAATCTTGACGATTTTACGCAAGAAATTGTTGTAGTTCTCACGATCATGTGGATATATATACTCAAAGTCTATATCTAGTCCATAATAGTTTTTTTCCTTTAAAGCACTTATTATATTTTTTATCATATTATCCTGAACCTCAGTATTCGTAAGGATAGTATGTGCTAGGTCGCTATCAAAACTGCCACCTTCCTTGATATTGGTTATTACCATAAGTGGGGCAACACGTGCAGCCCTCGCAGCCTTAATTAATGGTTCATCAGGTATTGTGCTTAAGGTCCCATCAGGTTTTACTTGATGGCTAAATATACTAAGGTATGTTAGCGAGGGAAGAGTCTTTTCAAGTACCCCAAGGTTAATATTGGGGAAAGCATAGCCATTGACCTCTATTGGTCCGAAGCCTTTAGTCATAGACGGAATTGTTAAAACCTGACCCAAACTAAGCATAGAGGTAGGTGTGATTTGAGGGTTTGCAGCAAGCAAGTCTGCTACACTGATCCTATAATCCCTAGCTATGGAATAAAGCGACTCACCTGGCATGACTCTATGGCTGCGGTTACCTTCAAGTATTACAAGGGTTTGGCCCACAACAAGTTGACCTGGATTTGCGAGCTCATTATCTGAAATAATTTTCTGTGCTGAAACTCCATACTGCTGAGCAATTGAATATATACTTTCTCCTGGTTTTATAACATGTATTCTCAAGGAATATCACTCTCCATTTTCTAGCTAGAAGCTTATATCTATATTTCAGTATATGCAAGTTGACCGTAATGTGACATTATGAGAATATTAGTTCAAATTACCCATTCATGATGATTATCGATTTATGCTATTTAACTATAGCTAATTAAAACCCACAACTATATTATTTTTCTTTTCCTCCAAATATGCTCGACCAATATCCATAAAAACCATGAAGCTGTACCCGTAAAATGATTGCAGCTTGATCGACCATAGTTTGGAGATTGCGGTATCAAAACCGGAGATTATAAATAGCAAGCAAGGTAGCCAGTTTACAAGTAAGGAGTATATAGATTTGGTTGAAAGTAATAAGATTAAAGTTAGCATGGATGGCAAAGGCAGATGGGCTGATAATATTATGATTGAACGCTGGTTTAGGACACTGAAATACGACAAAGTGTATCTGAAGGACTATTAAAACATAAAAGAGGCACACAGGGAAATAGGCTACTTTATACACACTTATAATTTTGTTAAATTGAATTCAAATTTAGGCTATGAAACACCATGAATGAGCCAAGGATAGCTATAC
>Ga0209430_1001165_pt1 | contig 20622 bp, 15 predicted proteins | sample BarGraIncub1133A_FD_184504 | JGI IMG/M metagenome (GOLD analysis project Ga0209430, IMG submission 184504) | Arctic peat soil microbial communities from Barrow, Alaska - Barrow Graham LP Incubations 11-33A (SPAdes) (version 2) | ecosystem: Environmental > Terrestrial > Soil > Wetlands > Peat... | reverse complement strand
GCGGCGATATTATTGAATTTGTCAATTTTAGATTTCGTTGAAGTGTTTTTATAAAACCACCATTTATAGGCAATGTTTAGATTTTTGTTGTTGGCAAACGCTTGTAATTCAGATACGGAATAACTTGTATTTCGGGTATTTAAATCAATAATCGTATTCCGGTAATCATCAAGGGACATCGTTTTCAATTCAGGATCCGTTTTTGTACCTGAATCAATCAGGAATTTGTACATCAGGGAACCCCATGCTAAATCATAATCCCTCATGGATTGAAGTGACGATAGCGGGTTATTGCATTTTCCGGCTAAAACTGAAATAAGCGAATTTCGCAGATCGGCATAAGGCATTGACATAATGGACGGAACAGTTGCCCATTCCGTATAAAGTAGTGTTTTTGCCAGAATATCTTCGTTCTTTACTAACGTTGCTGTGGGCGAAGTGTCCTTATCTGTCACCATATTTGCGTTTGAGCAGCTATTCATCAATAAGGGCAACGCAAAAATAAAACTAAGTATATATCTCAAAATGAGTTATTATTAATGATCATTGAAATTAACCAAAGCAGATTTCCCTTTTAGGAATACACTGCTTTGGATTTTAATACGCTTTAGTGAATAACTACCTGTTTATTATCAGAGACCGAATAGGGGCGGTCTTCAGGCAATATTCCCCGGTTTTTTGCAGGTGTGCTATCCATTACATAGCGGATAGTGCCCCCGTTTGTTAACTCCTCATGAGTCAGCCATGTTCGTGTAAAAGGTATCCCATTTAATGAAGCCGACTGAATATATTTTTTGTCTATCGAATTACCGGCTGCTTCAATTACAAGGGTTTTTCCATTTTCAAAATGAATGGTCATTTTAGGGAATACGGGGCTGCCAATCACATACTGATCGGTACCAGGACAAACAGAATACAATCCCATCGCGCTTAATACGTACCACGAGGAAGTTTGACCCTGATCTTCATCACCAGGATAACCATTTTCCGTTGAATTGTAAAGTTTATCCATGACTGTACGCGCCCATTTCTGAGCTTTCCAGGGAGCCCCTGCATAATTATATAAGTAGATCATATGCTGAATGGGCTGATTACCATGCGCATATTGACCCATATTGGCCATTTCCATTTCGGTCATCTCATGGATTTTTCGTTTGTATGTACCAACATGCACAGTATTGGGTACTGAAAACACCGAATCTAATTTTGAAACGAACTTTTCATTTCCGCCAATCAGATCAATCAACCCATTTACATCATGAAAAACTGACCACAGGTAATGCCAGGCGTTCCCTTCGGTAAAAGGACCACCCCATTCATTAGGATCGAAATTTGGCGTCCAGTTCCCATTTTCATCACGACCTCTCATAAAACCAACTTTGGGATCGAAAAGATTTTTGTAATTAAGCATCTGGCGCGAGAAAACTTCACGGTAGATTTGATTATCAGTCATGTCAGCCAATTGGTAACCGCAAAAATCATCATATGCATATTCGAGTGTTTTAGCAGTTGCCTCGCGATAATTTGGATAAGGAACGTACCCTAAGGTGTAATATTCTTTCCATCCATCTCTGCCATTGGCTGGTCCCCACGGACCTTTGTTGGTCGCTTCGTGATAGTAGGCCTTCAATGTCTTTTGCGGATCAAAAGTGCGTATTCCCTTTGCCCAGGCGTCTGCCAGCAGCGAGATCGCATGGTTGCCAATCATGCTTCCTCCTTCTCCGGGAAATGACCACGAAGGCAGCCATCCACATTGATCGTAAGCGTCGAGTAAACCGGCAACATACCTGCCATGCATCGTTGGATGCATCAGCGCATTCAATGGGAACTGGGCACGGAAAGTATCCCAAAACCCGGTATCGGTATATAAGTAACCGTTATGAATCTGTCCATCATAAGGACTAAAATAATACGGTTTGCCATTGGCGTCCAGTTCATAAAACTGACGCGAAAACAAGCTTGCCCTGAAATAGCACGAGTAAAAAGTCGCTGTCTCCTCCGGTGTACCCCCTTCAACGACTATTTGGTTCAGGTGATCATTCCAGATTTTCCATGCGGCTGCTTTCGTGTCTTCAAGCGAATTAAATTGTCCTAATTCTGTTTTGAGGTTTCGTTCTGCCTGCCCGGGACTAATATAGGAAGAGGCTACTTTTGCCTGAACAGTAATTCCGTTATCAAAACGAACCCAGGCTCCAACACCTTTTCCTTCGCGTTCAAGTTCTCCTTTCCACTTTTCTCCGAGCCGGTTTTCCCAGGTTCCGAATTCGCGGATAGGTTTGTCAAACTGAATAACAAAGTAATTTTTAAAGTTTTCTTTCAAACCACGGCCATTATGAACATATCCAATAATCCTGTTTTCACCGGGAAGTATTTTAACCATACTCATCCCTGTGTATCCATCAAGGGTGACATAGGATCCCTCCTTTTTTGGAAACGAAAAACGAAGATGAGCACCTCTTTCTGTTGGTGAAATCTCTGCAGTTATTTTGTTGTCAAGTTTAACCTTGTAATAGTTTGGTTTCGCGATTTCATTATCGTGGCTGAATTTGGCAGCCCTCTTAAACTGGTCCAATGCAAGTTTCCCGGTTACCGGCATCAATGAAAAAACCGCGTAATCATTTGTCCAGGAGCTGCATTGATGAGCTTGCTGAAAGCCCCTGATCGAATCTTTGGAGTACTGGTATTTCCAACCATCTCCGTTCCTGCCGGTTTGTGGCGCCCAGGTGTGCATGGCAAACGGCAGTGCCGTTGTTGGGTAGGTATTGCCGCGGGTCAGCTCAAAACTCGAGTTGGTTCCCTGTAATGTATTGACGTACTTTACGAGATCAATTGGCTTTGCGGCGCACAGAATGTTTATATTAATAATTAAAAGGGATAGAAAGAATAGTGTCCTCATGATTACATTTTTTTTATAATTATAAAATCATTAAGCTTATTTCAATAATTTTATAAAGTAAGCTCCAACCACTGAACGGGCTTGAAAATTCAGTTTGACAGCATCTTTTGTGCCATACCAGTCGGACATAGGCACCCGGTTTGGTGTCTCTGTGATATAAAGATGCAAAGGGTCTGTGAGTTTTTGAAATGATCCAAGGTTATCAGCCATTGCAGCCGACCAAACGATCCAATCTGATTTGGTATAATCCTTCCGGCTATCCAACGGGATACCGTATTTGTTTTGCTTTGTCAGGTAATAAGCCACTTCTTTTTGCGCCACTTCCTTTGGAAATATTCCAAGTTTCAGTACCTGATCCCATACTAAATTATACTTCTGGCTCCAGGTTCCTGGCTGATCGAAAGTGAGGCGGTAATGGTCTCCGTCATCAGCCATCCGCATCCATTCTTTTGCCATCCGCCTTGCTTCGGAAGTGTATTTTTCAGCAATCTCTTTCCTGCCGAGCATTTCTGCCAGACGACCGTAACCGGCAATGGCAGTGATGGCTTTTACAGATAAGTTGACATTGTGTGAAAGGTGGCCTGCAAAATCATCGGTGCACAACTGATTCTCCGGATTTAGTCCATGCTCAAGCAGGTAATTGGCCCAAATTGTCAGTACATCCCAATGCTTGTTGGCATAGTCCGCATTTCCCTGCATATAAGCAATGGCTGTAGTTAAAATGAGCATGTTTCCACCTTCCTCCACAGGCATGTCTCCGCCATAAGTCTGGCCGTTTGCCAATGGATAAGAACCCACATCGTGTGATGGAAAAGGTTTGGTCCATTTCCCGCTTTCCGAGAAATAGAAGATCGGATTCAACATCCCTTTTAACAATTCGGGATTGTATTTCAAAAACAATGGTGCTGAAGGGTAAGTAACATCGACAGTTCCAATTGACCCGTTGCTGAAGTTCTCCTTTGAAAGGAATAACAGGTTACCGCTTCGATCTTTTACAAGCTTATGCGCTGCAATTGATTGACGGAAAGCCAACACACAAAGATCGGCATAGTTTTTACCGCCGGCCTTCAATGTTTCACTCCATAATTTCTTATCAAATTCATTGCAGCGATTCATAACAAGACCATGTTCATTTGCAGCAGTCTTTAATACATTATTAATCGTTACTTTCCCGTCTTTGGTCCACCATGCTTTCAGGTTGTCTCCAAAATATTGGATCGATTTTATATCATCGTAGGCAAGCATCAGGTAGCCTTTAGAAGTTGCCTTACCGGAAACACTTCCAAGTTTATCTACATAAGCCATGGCAGGCATTTGCCTTGTCATACTGGCTTTTATTTTATCCGGACCTTTGGGAAGTTGTCCGTTTTGAATAAAAGATTCCTTGGTTTCAAAGTAATCACCAATAGCTACTGTACTTTTAGTGCTTTTATTTGCTGCCAGGTAGACGTATCCCCAATCAATCCTTATATTATCGCCATATTTCTGTAATATTGGTTGTTCGGTTGTTCCCGCTTTCACAAATTTTATCCCGTTAATTTCTCCATTGGTAACTTCGACTTCCTGGTTGATTACATTAACAGCCCATTCCGGGGTGATTTCAAAATATATCTGCACTTCATGCTTTTTCGCGTCATTTGAAACTACCTCATAGTTGATGTAATTAACCGGTCTGGACATCAGGTCCAAATCCTCAGGCAACAACGGGGATACAAATTGAAGATTCAAATCTACGGGCCCACAGGTAAACGCGTAATGGGTCTGCGTGGCTGATAACGATAAATTCTTCTGAACCGCAATCTGCTGAAACTTTTCCCGCTTTTGGATAAGTCCGAAATCAACCAAACCACCACCCATTGGGTTTTGACAGTGCGCTGCGAGTACATTTTTTTTGCCTCGTTTCAGCAAGCTGTTATCTATTTTCAATACAATATTGTTGCCTGTTGCAAATCCGCTGTTCACAAGCTCTTTACCATTTAAGTAGATTTCTATATTATCATCATGGGAATAAATTAGAAATGTTTCATCCGTGGTCAGGTCATCGGGAATTTCAAATTCGCGGCGCACCCAAATATCTTTGGTTTTCCAGAGCGTCGACAGTGATTGAGCTCCACGTGTTCCAAAAGCTCCTTTCCCTGCTTCCCAGGATACATCGTTGAATTCTTGTTGGCTCCACCCTTCCAAAGGTGATTTGGTCGTAAATTTTCCGTTCCATGCTTCATAGTTAGCCATTGGTGCCAGGATCTTCCAGGGCACACTCTCTTTTCCAAGAAAACGGTAAACCTGTCCGTCGACGCGAATTGCGCCAATTAATCCGTGTGTCCTGCCTGTCCAGTGAGTCACAGTACCGTCGAACAATTGATCGGTAGTAGACCATGCACAGGTATAGGGATCAATCGTAATTAACGGATATGCAGGGGCGCGCATTTCTGTTCCTCCTAAATCTTTTGCAGTGATCTTCTGTTGACATGTTGCCTGGAATATGAATCCCGTAAAAAGAAGCGTTAATCCAAAATATAAGCGATTCCTCATCGGTTAATTTTTAATGATTTGTATTTTTAATTTATGCTCAACTTTCGGCTTGAATCGGCATTTTATCAAACAGGCAAAAGCAAAATGTTCAGGTTGCCTGGCTGCAGCAAATTCCCGGATAAATCCAATGGCATCCAAGTATGATTGTAAAAGTGACCCCAAATGAGACTACCATGTAAATTCGACCCTGATTCCATCAGGATCATTTTCAAATGTCAAAAAGCATGTTTTGCTCCTGTTATCCCATTCCCAAACTGCATCTTTCAATTCATCTCCTTCATGATTCGAAATGATACATTTTTTTGGGGTTAAGGGTAACAATACACGCATAACGTTCGTTGTATTCAGCGGACTTTTCGTAATAAACGAATACCCCCTTTTCGCTACCTTTTCATCGTAAACACGGGAGGCAGCTGCTAAAACCTGTGGCGTTTTCTGATTTTCAACACGATCGACATTCAATAAGTAGGCTTGTTCACCCGGATTTACCGTTTTCTCATATAGAACCGGCAATTTTGGATCAAATAAATCGATCAAACGTCCCTTCTGAACGTAGGGTTCTTTGCTAATATTCTCATCCAGAACTGAAATAAGGTCATAAACACCTCTTTCAAGATAAAAACTATTTTTTTCAATGAAAGATCCGGCCTTTGCTGTCTGTTCGTACAACCGCTTAACAATTTCAACAAATACTTTATCACTCCCTGCTGTCAGTACAAATTCTTTGGGATCCTGCCGGATAATATAGACGGTGCCTTTGCCAAATTTGTATTCCCCGTTTTTATCCAGAGAAGACTTAATATTTAATTTTTCAAATAAATGCCCTGACGCAACTTTATAGTGATTATTTCCTGTATTCCACCATTCCTGAACATTTTGAAATGGATCCGTATCACGACCACAATATACAAGCACGCCACCTTTTTTAACCCAGTCTGCAATGTATCCATGACCGTCCGGAGATAAGGGCTTCATATTGGAATATGACATAATCAATATCTTCGTGTCTTTCCAGGTGTCTGCAAAGGATGCATTTTCAAGATGCATTGTTTTTACAGGGACTCCTCGTTTTAGAAACGGCAATGCCTGTCCATAAAAATTGGAAAGCTGCGGGTCTTGATATCCCTGATGGGTAGGGAAGCGCTGGAACATAAGCGAATTTGACATCAATACACTAATACCGCCCGATCCTGTTAATTTATTGTCAGACACAGGCATATTGTTCAACGTATTGATCATGACCTGCATTTGGGTGGAATAGAAACGAGGGATTTTTCCCTTGGTATTGCTTTTGGCACTTGTCTTATAAAGTCCTTCATATATCCTGTCGGGCCATGGCATTACTTCATAGTTGGCGATATTTGGGTAGAGCAATTTAGCTGTAAAAGTTGCCTGGTAATTTTTTTTGTAATCGGCCCAGTCGCGTGGCCAGTCTTCAATGGGGTCGGTAAGAAAAAACATCTTTCGCCCGGTTGGCGCAGTCATTGATTCCATGGAACCATATTCCAGGTAGGCGGTTTCAAATACCCGCTCTTTTGCTTTCCCGTCAAAATAGTTTGGTTCGCGTGAAGTTCCTGTCCAAACCTGAGCTATGTAACCATCTACGCATGGTAATGAGGCTAAACTTGCTTCGGGACTAACGATTTGCCACTGCGAATAATTGACTAAAGAGTGCGTCGGAACATAGCAGCGTACATCCATCCCCTTACTTTTCCCATATTCTTTTGCGTATGTAAAACACTCATTCAGAAGACGGTAATAAAGATGATATTTTAATTTACTGGATAGATAGGTATTTTCCGGGGACTCATGTTGCGGACGCCAGTCAAAACCATAATAGGCTTTCCACTCTCGTTTAAATGCTTCACTGTATCCGGCACGTGCCCAAAATTCGGGTTCTTCAAGGTAAATAGCATCAATACCAGCATCTATTACCCGTTTGATTTGTGTTTCCTTCATATATTTGATGAAGTTTTCAGAAGGGACAATATATGGGACCATCCGGCCATGCCAGATCGTATCTCCGCGTTGTGTTACCTGTCCTTCATCCAAATGAGGTTTTCCATCCCATTTTCCTGTAAAATAATCCTTGTACCCACCCCAGGCACTCCCGGTCATGAAATGAGTGATATATCCCTTGTCGCGCCATGTCTGCACTCGTTCTTCAAAGGTCATACCTGGTCGGTCGGATGTGCCGTAAACAATTGCCACATCAGCCCTTACATCCGTAGCAGGTTTCCATTGTCCTGATGTCTGGAAAGTTGTTTTTTCTCTCTTCTTAGGTTTCTCTTTTGAAGTACCTGTTGCACTCGCTGCGGCAATCAAAAACCCTAAGGTAAGACACACAAAAGGATTAATTTTCATGGTTTTATGGTATTATAAATGATAGAAGCCATCCCGGATGAGATGACTTCCAATCATTAATTGTTAATATTTAGCATTAAGGGATATCCACCCTTACGGCTGCATTGTAATTGTGACGCTTGATATTCTCCGTTGCGTAGTTAATTCTGGCAGCAGCACGAATAAAGACTGTTCTGCCAGCAGGAATCACACCTGTAGTTGTGATTGTAATAGGAGTTCCCAGAAGTGCTTCAAACGCATTGCCACTATAATTTATTTGCGTCGTGTACCTGTTATCCCATTCACGATAACCGACATAAGGCACCTGGCTAACGAACAGGCGAACGTCTGTTACATTCAGGAAGTTGTCATTATAACCACCCATAGGTTCAATTTTTGTTTTGAAGTCAGCAGGGCTGACAGCTCGTGTAACCTTCACAACTGCAGTGATTTTGCCATTGCTTACAGTTGGTGTGCCAATCCACTCGAGTTTCAGGAAAGGCTGAACTTTGAATTCAACCTGAGTAATACCCTGGATGTCAATATATTTTGTTTCATCAGCGATGGTATCACCTGCACTGGTTAGTCTCACCAAAGGAATAAACGCGCCATCAATTCTCACATTATAATGCCCTTTAAACACTTTGGTGTCTTGGAAGATACCTTCTTTCATACAAAAGAAATCGAAGTTATCAGGTACTTTAGTTTCTTTCCAGCTAAGCTCACGCAGTCTGATACGGGTACCTTCGCTGCCCTGGTCTGTTAAAACGGGTTCTCCGGTAGCAGTATCAACTACTTTACCTTTCAATGTTTCCTGGGGCTCATCGTAGTTATCAATTTTGCAGGAATTGAAAGAAACAGCCGCTAAGAAAAATAGTAAACTATAAAATATTGTTTTCATACGTATAAAATTTAAATTGATTAACGACCCGGTTGCTGATCCATCATAGGGCTTTTCGAAACTTCATCACCAGGAATCATAAGGTAATATTCTTGTTCGGTCAGGCGGAAACGACTTCTGCTTTCATCCAAACCAGCATCGAAGAAGTATTTGCCCGTTGTTGTGGAATAGAATGGATAGAGCCCTTTATAATATGCGCCATCGGATTGAGTAAAACCATTCAGCATATCAGAGTGTTGAGTTCTCCAACGTCTGATATCCCATAGCGTTTTATTTTCAAAAGCAAGCTCTTTCATACGCTCCTTGCGGATGATTTTAAGACCAGCTACATCTGAAAGATCGGAGAGACTTGTCAATGGATCAGCACCAGCCCTTGCCCGAATATAGGCAATTGCATTGAATGCATTTTGCTGGAAGTTATCTCCTGCGGGCGCTGCTTCTCCGGCAAGTGCCAGTTCAGATGCAGCTTCGGCTATATTCAAAAGGATTTCAGCATAACGCATTAAAATGAAGGGTTGTTCTGAACGGGCTTCCAGTACCAATGCTTGTGGCATATTGGGATTCAACCATTTACGGACTGCAAATCCTGTCATGGCAGCTGTGCCGTCTGATGTAAAAGGACCGCTTTTCCCACCTGCGTTCATTGTCGTTCCGTTAGACAATTTCACTGTTTCGTGGGTATTCCCGTTTTGAGACAGGAAGAGCGATTTCTGACCTGCAAATGCACCTAAAGCTTTGTAAGCATCTACCTGGTTGTAGTTTGACGGACCGGAAACGGCATAGTCAGGAGAACCACCGTTCATGACTCTCAACGGAGCGATACCGTTTGTAGCATTACCAGTATAGATTCCTCTGCGGATTTCGATCGCTTCTCCCTTGAATACATCACCAGGTAAGATTACATATGCACGAAGGCGAGGTTCTGCATTAGCGAAGATATCGGTTACTTTGTCGAATAACAAATATTTGCCGTTACTATCGAAAACTTTGATTGTTCCGTCTGCATTTTTCGCGAAACCATCAAATAATTCAACGAAGTCAAGTGTTGGACAATTACCTGCTGAATAACCGTTACCACCCATCAACTGACGAGGGATGTTGTAAGTGTCATAACCGTGTGTTAAATCCGGATATTTATACTCTTTGATATAGATGTTCTCAGGGCTTGAGAGATCGGAAAACATATCCACCATATTTTGATATTGGGCAGATTTGTCATTGGCAGACCATTTTTTCATGTAAAGTGAATACTTTCCGGATATAATCACTTTACGTGCTGCGTCGTACGATTCTCTGAAATATTTTTTAGAAGCGGCGGCAGCAGTATTGGGATCGAAACCGATAACACGTACATTTGTTTTTTGGCCTAAACCGGTGATTTTATTATATTTAGCCACTGAACCTGCGAAAAGCATCGCTTCAGATTTGAAACCGTAAGCTACGTATTTGTTTGCATAACCACGTTTTGGACTGGAAGCCGAAAGATTGGTGATCGCTAAATCGAAATCTGCCAACACCTGGTTCCAGGTCTCTTCTTCAGTAGAACGGGGAATTTCAAGTTCAGCTGCTGGTTTGTCAGGATATTTCAATACGGATGTAACCAAGGGAACACCTCCGTAACGTTTGGCCAATGCATAGAATACCATTGCGCGGGCAAAATAACCTTCACCCATAAAATGATTGTAATCAGCTTCGCTGAAGTTTGCTTTGTAGTTTGGCAAAGTTTCGAGCAGACGGTTTGCATCACGAAGCAGGTTAAATGCGCGTCCCCAGTAAGCACCGTTACGGGAATAACCTTCAGAAGTCATTGCTGTACCTGCATCACGACCCAGAGAGGCACCGTCGTTAGCACCAGGAGTTACCAACCAGTCATCAAAGAATTGACGGGCAGGTGAGTATTTAAAGTCCTCGAAAGGCATCTGGCTGTACATACGTGACAAATAAACAGTCATACCAGCCACGTCTGAATAAAGATCTTTGTCCTGAACAACATTCATGGGCGGAATATTCAAATAATCTTTACAGGATGTCAGGGAGCCAGCAAACGCCAATATTGTGAATATAAAATGTTTCAATTTCATAGCGTATATTCTTTATTAAAATTTAATATTTAATCCGACAGAGTAAGTCTTGTTCAATGGATACAAGTAACCGTAAGTATCATTTGGATGTTCAGGGTCAACGTAATCAACCTTAGTAAGCGTGAATACATTGTAAGCATTCACTGATACACGCAAATTTTTGACACCGACTTTTGTAATCCAGCGGGAAGGAACTGTGTAACCTAATTCAATACTCTTCAGGCGCAAATAAGCGCTATTTTCAACGTTGAATGTCGAGTTTTCATCAGGCAAGGTTCCTGTGTAGGCATAATGACCGCTTGCCCATACAGTTTTCGGATCATACGGATCTGCCTTAGGATCTACCGGGTGCCATCTGTCCATGAATTGTACCATTGCACCCGATTCACCATTACCCCACATCGGCTGACGAAGCTGCTCCCCGTAGACCAATGAGCTCATCGCAGAACCTTGTAAAAGAAAGTTTATGTCAAAACCTTTGTAGGAAGCATCGAAGATCATACTGTAGTTCATCCACGGATATTGGTTGAAACGGGTTGGGTGAGCGTCGTTACCGTTGATTTCACCGTCGCCATTCCAGTCCTGGTATTTATAGTCTCCGATGATGGTTCCACGGCCAGTGTAAGTTGGGCTTGATAAAATCTCCTCCCATGACTGGTACTGTCCATCACCCTGAAGACCTGCTTGAATACCTTGCAAACGATCGTTCTGGTTATTTCTCCAGTTGTTCCATGAGCTACCGATTGCTCCGCGCTCTACATACAGACGTTTAATACGGGCCAATGAAAACATACCTTTTACGTTGTAGTTGAAGGCTCCTATATGGTTTTTGTGAGAAAGTTCCAGATCAAAACCGTAGGTACGGTCACTGTTCAGGTTTTCCTGGGGAAGACCTGCGCCTACCACGGTTGGTATTCCTCCGTTTCGTGTAGCCAAAAGTCCTTGACGGTTTCGGCTGAAATAATCTGCTGTAGCCCCGAAAAGACCATTCCATGCTTCGAAATCAACACCCACGTCAAATGTCTTAGCGGTGTACCAGGTAATGTTCGGATTAGGAATGCCTTTGTTATCAGCGCTTGCATTGAAACTTCCGTCAAACAGATATCCACCCGTGAAGTTTCTGCTGTCTGTACCTGTCGGGTAGTTGTAACCTGAAACAAACTGGTAACTTGATGCTCCGTCATCCCCTGTTTTACCATAAGATGCACGAAGTTTCAACTGGGTGATGAATGATAAAGCGGCTACATCCTTGATGAATTTTTCTTCGGAAATACGCCATCCAAGGGAAGCTGCAGGGAAGAATCCCCACTGGGAACCTGGAGCAAATTTGGATGATCCGTCCTCGCGGAACAGGAATTCAGCCAGGTATTTATTATCGTAGGCATAGTTGAATTTGCCGACCAACGCAAGGTTTGAGTTTTGATAAAGAGCGTCGGCATTTGAGTTCATTGTAGCTAATTGGCCTGTGGCTACACCTGCAAACAGGTAAGGTAACTGAAGGCCCAGGTCTCTTTGTGCGGAAAAATTATCGCCTGTTCTTTTTTGAGCTTCCCAAAGTACAAGAGCGCCCACTTTGTGTTTGTTGAATGTGCCGTCGTAGTTCAAAGAGGCCTGAGCCAAAGTCTGGGTTTTGAAATAAGCTTCCCTGCTGATCCTGTTTGGTGATTGACGGGTGAATTTAGTATAGGTATCTGAAGCCTCATCGTACCTGTACTGGTTGTACTCTTTTTGGAAAATATTATTGTTTGAAGTGTTATAATCATAGCTAAACAAACCTTTCACGAATAACCCTTTTACACCTGGGATGTCATATTTCAGACTGGCTGACGATTGAATCCATTTTGTGTTGTATTGTCTATAACCGACGATGTTTTTATCCATGAATGAAATAGGATTATCACCCTCGATCAAACCATGGTAAGGTTTAGTCGGATCGTTGTTAGCATAGGCTGGGATTTGAGGACCTTGTCTCCAGAAACTGCGGATGATCCACCATGAATCCTGGTAAGGACGATCTTGTTGGTCCATTACTAAGTTCAGGTTCAAATCGAGGGTAAGACGATCAGTAATCTTGGTACTGATGTTTGAACGAACGTTGTATTTCTTATACTTCAGGTCATTTGATTTGAAGAAACCATCCTGGGACTGGTAACCCATACCGATGTAATAGGTTGTCCTGTCATTACCGCCCGTTGCACTCAGGTTGTGCATTGTTTGAGGGGCATAGTTAGCAAAAACCAATGGATACCAGTCTGTACTTTTTTTCACGCCAGTTTTGTAGTCATCAAATTGCTGATCGTTGAAGGTAGGAGAACCACCGTTCAGGTTATGCATTGCAGCTTCGTTACGAAGTGTCATATACCCGATTGCATCAACAGTTGCTGGCATACCGGATGGAACCTGCCACGTAAAAGAACCTGAATAGTTCAGTTCCAGTTTATTATTGGCACCTTTTTTCGTATTCACCAAAACAACCCCATTTGCAGCACGCACACCGTAGATCGCGGCTGAAGCATCCTTCAGAACAGACATATTGTCGATGTCATTAGGGTCCAAACGTTGGAAATCGGCACTTGTACGGGGAATGCCGTCAATGACGATCAACGGAGATCCCATCGCACGAATATCAAAATTGTTGTTAAATGCACCTGGCTCGGAAGTTTTTTGGGTTACACGTACACCCGAAATTTTACCGGTAAGCATGTTCTGAGCATTTTCATTCTTGGTTGTAACAATGTCTGCACCTTTAATGGCAGAAACGGCACCAGTCAAAGTTGCCTTCTTTTGAGTACCATATCCAACTGCCACGACCTCTTCAATCCCAATCGACTCTTCCTGCAATACCATATTTATGGTGGATTTATTACCAATGGCTATTTCCTGCGTCTTCATTCCGATAAAGGAGAAAACAAGTATATTGGCATCGGAAGGCAGTGATAATGAATAAACTGCTTATCCACAATAAGCAAGTTAGTTAATAATGTCATTATAAGTCATAGGCAAATTTGTTACGGCTTGTTGCATTAACCTGTAAAATAACTTGCCTCTGTGAGTAGATAACTTTCGATTGAAACGGAATGCGAATTCCTCCAAGTAGTATTCCAAGTGTTTTGGAGATATTTTCCCTTGATGCGTTCCGTTAATCCATCGTTTTACCAGCGAATCGACCATATGTACATGAGGTAATAATTCGTGTGCTTGCTTTCCACTTCCAGATATGACTTTTACTATATGTTCGTATTCTTCGTTTTGGGACAGAGATGCGTAACTTGACCACCCATCTGTAATTATAGTACTTCCATATTCTACATTTGCTTTTATGAATGGAAGGAGACTTTCTTTTGAAGCATCGGGTATTATTTTAAAGCGTACTCTGCCTATTTGCTTTCCTATACATTCTGTAGCTACAACAACTAAACTTTTCTCCTCTGCGCCTCTTCCTTGTTTTCCTGTTCCAATTTCTTCGCCGCCTATGTATGTTTCGTCCACTTCTACAATGCCTGATAATTTATCCCGGTCTTCCCTTACCATAGCCCTACGAAGCTTATGCAACCATAGCCATGCAGTTTCATACGATCCGAAGCCCATAAAATCCTTAAGGTTATAAGCACTTGCCCCAGTTTTTTGTGCAACTACCCACCACATGATATGAAACCATAGTAATAATGGCTTTTTGCTTTCCTGAAATATAGTTCCACTTGTAATTGAAAATTCTTTCCCACATTCCGAACAATGTATTTTGTGTTTGGCTGTGAGCCAATATTTTTTCGATTGACACTGGGGACAGACATAACCATCCTTCCATCTCACATCTATCAGATAATGCCAGCAAGCTTTCTCGTCTGAAAATTGAGCCAGAAATTCTTGGAAATCCTTTGGATATTTTTCGTCTATCTTCATGCAGTAAATCTAATCATTTTCCCAACTTGCTTGTTGTGGATAAGCAGTTTTTCTAATTACCTGGGGCTCCGATGCACCGAAGGCTATTGGGCAAAGAGATTTATGCAGCAGGTTTGATGCGCTTAATGATGGAATAAGCAAGATTGAAACCTTCAGCAACAACCCTTGCATCTCTTATTCCATCATAATAACCATTTAAGTGCAAGATCTTATAAGCAGAATTGATGTAATTGAGGAACTTTCTGTCAATTATTGAAATAGCATCCTGGTAGTATTCAATGTCCTTTCTCCCTTTTCTCTTTTCAATTCCTTTCAGCAGTAAATACCCGTCGAGGGCCTTCAAAACACCGTTGTAAGCAATGCCGCAAGCGGTTTTGACGTATTTCTCGTCCACATAGAAACGATCTTCCTTGCCAGCCTTTTTAAGGGTTTCCCTCGCATTCTCCATGTAACGGATAGCTTCGTTGTAATAGGTGGTTCTGATTCTATTTTGTTCCTTGATGATCATATCGCGTCTTTCCACAAAGTTAATGCAATCTGTTCAGATTAAGAAATACCAGACACGAATAAATGGAGTGGTTAGTAGTTTTTTACCCACGTTAATTCTCTGCCAGGGAAAAAAATAATTTGATGAATTTTTAATCTTTCAATTGAAAAATTTATTCCTACCATCGTTGCGGAAGTGATAAAAAAGCATTTCCAAAAATTGTCTAATATCATAAAATTCAATAAAATATAGATTCAAAGAAATAGAAAAATATAAAATATAGCGTTTAGCCGGATTCTGTATCTAAAACCGACCAAAATTTGAGATACTCCACAGAAAGAAAGCAAAACGCCACGTGAAAGCGTGGTCGTTGCGAAGTTGTGGAGTGGGCTCTTGGTCGGGCCTTAGATACAGCGTAGGCAATTTGGCCACGCTGTTTTTTTACAAAACCAAACAAATTATATCAATCACTTAAACCAATCCACAATGAAAAATCATTTTGTGATTTTGCGAGTATTTCTCGCGGTACTCATGTTATCAACTCTTTATTATTGCACAAAGGATTCGACAAAAGAAGTAACGCCACCAGCCGTTAAGGTTTCACTTGCAACAGTGACAACCACACCAGCGTCAACTATTACGGCAACAGGAGCTACATTAGGTGGTAATGTGACAAGTGATGGGAATGCAACAGTCATTGAACGTGGAGTTGTTTATGCCATAACGCAGAATCCTACAACTTCAAATACCAAGGTTGCTAATGGAACAGGAACAGGAAGTTTCACTTCCAATATTACAGGACTTACAGCAGGCACAACTTATTACGTCAGGGCTTATGCTACTAATAGTCAGGGAACAGCCTATGGAAGTCAGGAGACATTTAATACTACAACTAGCGGTGGATCTAGTACAATCACTGATATTGACAATAATGTTTATCAAACTGTTACCATTGGTACTCAGGTGTGGATGGCTGAAAACCTAAAAGTAACAAAATACAACGATAATTCAGTCATCTCAGGCTATTATTGGTACGGTACTAATGGTCCAACTTTAGGAGCTTTATACACATGGTCTACAGTGGACAAAGGTAAGCTTTGCCCGATCGGTTGGCATGTTCCAAGTGGTGATGAGTGGACCGTACTTGTTATCTATTTGGGAGGTGACCTTGTTGCAGGTGGAAAATTAAAAACAACAGGTATAAGTCTTTGGGAAAGTCCAAATACTGGAGCAACTAATAGTAGTGGATTTTCTGCCCTTCCTGGCGGCTATCGAATGGAGAATGGGCAGTTATTTGGCCTTGCACAGGAAGGTAATTGGTGGACTTCTACTTCAATCGGTTCATCATATGCCGCCTGGTCTATTGTATTGACCTACAATCACAATTATGTAGGTTCTTCTGACACGTCAAAGGAATATGCGTTATCTGTTCGTTGCATAAAGAATTAAATGTGTTCAGATATAATAGTTCGTTAAATTTTAAGCGGCAATTTTGCCGTAATTCAATAGTTCTTTGAAAATTTTTTGATTTTTTGGCGTGTTTGGGTTGATAGCAAACATGCACATAAATCTTTCGAGCATCAAAGTGTTGTTATACAGAGTTTTATAGTCAGACATTGAGAACGGTTGACCTTTGCCTTTGGTTGACAACCAGTCTTGCTTTGCCAGATTTATGGTTGAAAGTGATGCATTAAAATGAAAATCCAATTTGTTTTTACTTCTTCCTTGACAGTTGGTGTAGGTGCTGAAATAAAGCAAATTGAAGTCAGATTGAATTATGGTCTGGGATTAGCCAATATTTGTGGATTTTCAGATGGCACTAAATCATACAACCGTGTTTTAGAAATATCTGCAGTCTATAAATTTGGTTCAAAAAAGAAGTAATAATGCGCTCAATTGAATGAAATTGAAATACTTTGATCAATATACTGATATCGACTTGCGAGCCTTGCCAGGCTCGCAAGTTCTTTTCAAAAACCATCTGCCTGGCACTCCATCTTTCTAATCCCATCATCCATTCATCCAATAAATCCCAATCTCAGACACCTTTCGCAATATTCCAGGCCCAGTTAAGCAATATCAGTACGATAGCCGGGATGGCTACCCATTTGCGCTGAAGCGTTCTCTCGAAAAGATGAAAAAATCTAAAAAGTGTTGATTTCCTTGTAAGTAGGTCATAAGCAATCCAGAAAGGAGAAATAACCATTACCATGAAAATCACAAAACCAAGCGGGTTCCAGTAAAAACCACCTACCAGATCACCGTGTATCAAAGCCAGTACAGACCGGGTTGACCCACAAGACGGACAGGGTACATGCGCGAAGTGATGGATAACACACACGTCGTATCGTGTTCCGATATCTTCCGGTTTTAGCCTGCTGATAAGTGCCAGCCAGATATATCCGGCTATGCAGGCCAGTGATAAATACAAAAGAAAACGATTACGGGTCAGCGGCATTAATAAATTGCCCTCATCAGTTTTTCAGTGTTCTTCCGACGGGTAATTCCCATGATAATAACCCAGTCAATCAGCATCCAGATGCCAAATCCACCGCAGGTAAGAAGCTTGGCAATACCCAGACCTGTATCTCCGATCATGAAACGGTCGACTGCCAACGGACCTGTTACGAGTGAAACAATCAGAATGATAACAGGATCGTTAAACTGCATGAACTGGAGCATTCTCCATTTCGATTCATCCATTTCCAGCAAACGTTCGCGGATGTAATACATCTGATGATCCTCCAGATATTTTGCATTCGCCATCAAAAACATGTCCACACTTTGAGCATCCATCTCGAAATTTTTAAAGGTTAATTGAGATATATTGTGATAAGACTGTGATTTTGAAATAAAATTACAATTTTATTTTTTTCTGATGCGGTCTTTAAATATTTTTTCAAATTTCTCCATTTTAGGTTGAATCACCATCTGGCAATAGGGTTCATCCCTGTGCAACTGGTAATATTCCTGGTGGTAATCCTCTGCTGGGAAGAACAGCTACATCCGGTTCAAATTCCAGGGCAATCGAATTCATGCAGTAACGTTTTCCTGTTGGCAGCGGACCGTCATTAAAAAGATGACCCAGGTGACCGCCACAACGGCCGCAGAGCGCCTCAGTCCGGTGCATGCCATAGCTATTATCTTCCTGGAAATGAACGCTGTTTGGATCTAACTGCTCATAAAAGCTTGGCCATCCGCATTCACTGGCGAACTTGGCATCAGAACGGAAAAGTTTATTGCCGCAGGCGGCGCAATAATAAGTCCCTTTTCCTGTAAAATTCCAGTATTTTCCGGCAAAGGACCGTTCGGTGGCCTTGTTTCGCGATATTTCATAAAGATCAACCGGGAGCACACGCTTCCATTCAGAATCGGAGACGTTAAGTTTCTTCTTGTCAGTCCTGGAATAATAGGGATTCCCGGGTTTCGTAGGATCAGGTGCATTCATTGCAGAAGTATTTAGCATTAAAAAAGAGCAACATACCCACAAAAGGAGTGAGTATAAAATAGATATCTTATTCATATCGTCTGGTGACTTTATGATTCCTTGTACGAAAAAAATGATTTGGAAGTTTATTTTTAGGTATCAGAAACGGAGAAAACCTCTTTTTGTTTTTCCTTGTTTGAACAGTACGATGTCAGCCTTTTCGGAAGTAATAAGACATCCGGTACTAATTTTGTCGAACCACGGAAGTATTTTTTGGGTGAATTTCTCGATCTTATCGGCCTCGTCGACAATTTCAATGATGACTGGCAGTTTCTCTGTGATCTCCCAGAACCTCGTTGAGCGGATCACACTGCTGGAACCAAATCCCATCACACCCTTCAAAACGGTCGCGCCGTTCAGGCCATATCTTTTGGCAGCAAAAACAAGGGTCTCATATAATAATCCGTTCTTGAACTTATCGGTCGAACTGACAAAAATTCTTAGCACGCGGGCATCGGTATTGTTTTCCATGACTAAAATATTTTAGTGAGAGCATTCCCAAAAAACACGGCAACCAATCCCAGGAAGACACTTAATCCGGTATAAAGTGCAAAACTAATGAAGTTGCCGTCCCTCAAAAGTGTCATATTTTCATTGGCAAAAGTAGAGAAGGTAGTAAAACCGCCGCAAAATCCGACAGTCAGGAAAATCCGCCATTCATCGCTCAGAATATTGGTTCGCTCTGAAATTCCGAAGATGAAACCTATCAGCAAACAGCCCAGCAAGTTAACAGCCATGGTTCCATAAGGAAAAGCGGAGGCAATACTATTTTGAACGGCTCTTGACATGAGGTACCTGGCAATTCCGCCCAGGAAACTCCCTATACCAATATATAGCAATGTTTTAAGCATACATTCCCCTCCCAATCATCTTCAGAAAAAGATTCATCCCCTGCCGTTTCGAATCGTCCAGATGATAAAATATGTTTTCGCGGAAGTATTGCTCAAAGGGATAATTGGGATAAAGCAGTTGATATTCTTTTATTACTTCAGGAATATGAACGATTCCGTCCTGCAGCGCCTCCGCAAACGCATCCGCAAATGACCGGTCAATTGGTTTGTTTGCCACCCAGCATGCGAACACAAAATCCAGGCCGGTAAGGGCTTTCCAGGCTTCGCCTAAATCATAAACATAAGCAAAATGCTTCTCCGCTTCAAAAACCCGATCACCTATGATGATCCCTGCCGTTGTTCCCTGAATATCCTCTTTGATATAATTAACACCCCCATTCTGCCATTCCGGCCGGATTTTCCAATAATCCCTTACCAGGATTCTCACCAACTGAACAGATGTACGCGACTGATAATCAAATACTATCTTTCGAACGTCTTCAATAGGCACCTGACTTACCAAAACCACCGTCCGCACTTTCCCTGAACAGGAAATGCAAAAATCGGTCAGAATATTGGCTCCCTTGACCCCAGAAATCTCTGCGACAGGGATAATTCCCAGATCCGCAGTTCCTGCTTTCATCTTATCGGCGCAAACGGACGGAACATCAAGCGACAGATCTATGTTGTCCATAATTGCCGAATGTGTTATTCCATATAAAAATGGCTTGGTATTCAGGTAGGTGATAGCAGATATCTTAATTTTACTCATGGTAGTATATTGTCACGCAAATTTACGAAAGATTTATTTGTTACTTTTGCATTTGAATCAAAAACAGAAATTTGATGGAATTGCAGATTTTAACGGCAATATCTCCGATCGACGGTAGATACCGTGATAAAGTGGCCGTGCTGGGAGATTATTTTTCGGAATTTGCCCTGATCAAATACCGCCTCTTTGTTGAAGTAGAGTATTTTATAGCTTTAACGGAAATTCCTTTGCCACAGCTGAATGCATTGAATGATCAGACAAAGGCATCGCTGAGGAATCTCTACGAAAATTTTTCGCTGGAAGATGCCGGCCGGATTAAAGAGATCGAGAAAGTCACCAACCACGATGTCAAGGCTGTCGAGTATTTCATGAAGGAAAAATTCGACCAGATCG
>Ga0209430_1001164_pt1 | contig 20628 bp, 9 predicted proteins | sample BarGraIncub1133A_FD_184504 | JGI IMG/M metagenome (GOLD analysis project Ga0209430, IMG submission 184504) | Arctic peat soil microbial communities from Barrow, Alaska - Barrow Graham LP Incubations 11-33A (SPAdes) (version 2) | ecosystem: Environmental > Terrestrial > Soil > Wetlands > Peat... | reverse complement strand
CGGCCGATACAACCAAACCTGTTGACGGTGCCAAACCGGCATCTACCCAAAAAACTGCAACCGTACCCCTGAAAGATTACAAATATCCGGTCAGCGAAATTATTCCTCAAACGTTGGATCAAGTCAACAAGCAAACGGCAGTTGAATTGCGGGATCCTGCCAACATCAAAACCGTGGTGGAATACGATCCCATCACTGGAATGTATCAGATTGTCACGAAGTTGGGGGACGAAATCCTCGTTACACCCATCAACTTGACCCCGGAAGAATACCTGCAGTTTCAGGAACAACAATCGGCAGCAGCCTTTTGGAAGTCCAAAAACAAAATTGATTACAGCAAGAAGAAAGATGATTTCTCCCTCACCGACATGCAATTTGACATCGGTTTGGGTGACAAGATTTTTGGCGAAGGGGGCGTGCGACTCAAGACCCAGGGTTCAATCGAAACAAAATTCGGGCTGAAAACCAACATTGTGGACAATCCGTCGCTGTCTTCAAATGCCAGAAATCGGACCCGTTTCAATTTTGACCAAAATATCCAGATGAGTGTCAATGGCAAGGTCGGCGACAAGATCGATGTCAACATGAATTACGACACAGAGGCAACTTTCAATTACGATGCCAAATCCATCAAACTCCGCTACGACGGCAAAGAGGATGAAATCATCAAGAGCTTGGAAGCTGGGAATGTGAGCATGCCCATCAACAGTTCGCTCATAACCGGTGGCTCCACTTTGTTCGGGGTGAAAACGGAACTCCAGTTCGGAAAACTAAACCTTGCAGCTGTTATCTCCCAGCAACAATCCCAGACCAAATCTGTGAGTCTGAGCGGTGGTGTTCAGACCAGTCAGTTTGAAGTCAAAGCCGATGCATACGACGAAAACAGGCACTACTTCTTGTCACAGTACTTCCGCAACAATTACGACAGCTGGATGAGCCAGATGCCCTATATTTCTTCCGGCATTGTCATCAAAAAGGTAGAAGTATGGGTCACCAACAAAAGCAGCATGCTGGATAATGCAAGGAACATCGTGGCCTTTGCCGACATGGGTGAACCTTCCACGATTTTTAACAATCACTGGACAGCTAAAGGATTGAGAGTCCCATCCAATGCCAGCAACAGTCTGTACGATGAAATCACGACAAAATTTGCCGATGCCCGTGTATTCAGTAATGCCAATGCCACTTTGGAACCCTTGGCCAGCTTTAATGTTCAAATGGGAGAAGATTATGAACGGTTGGAAAGTGCCAGAAGACTCGAACCCAACGAATACATTCTCAATAGTACACTTGGATACATTTCTCTACGGCAATCGCTTAACAGCGATGAAATCTTAGCCGTTGCTTACGAGTTCACCTATAACGGGCAGACCTATCAGGTGGGAGAATTTTCCACGGACGGTATTCAGTCTCCTAATACTCTGTTTGTCAAAATGTTGAAAGGTACTGACTATTCACCGTTGTCTCCGACCTGGGATTTGATGATGAAAAATGTTTATTCCATCGGTGCCTACAATCTTGAATCACAAGACTTTGATCTGCAAATCTCCTATCAGAGCGACTCCGTGGGTACCGCCATCACCTATCTGACAGAAGGAGATATCAAAAACCAACTGTTGCTCAGGGTGATGGGCATGGACAGACTCAATAGCAAGGAACAGGCCTATCCAGATGGTGTATTTGATTATAAGGAGGGTTACACCGTGCAATCCTCCAACGGCCGCATCATTTTTCCGGTGCTGGAGCCGTTTGGTTCGTATTTAAGGAAAAAAATCAACAACGATGTCGTTGCCGACAAATACGTTTTTGAGGAACTCTACGATTCCACCCTGACCGTGGCACAGCAACTCACGGAAAAAAACAAGTTCTTAGTGAGTGGTTCTTACAAGGCTTCTTCGGGTGCAAGCCTCTCTTTGGGTGCCACCAATGTAGCTCAAGGTTCCGTTACGGTAACCGCCGGCGGACAAACACTGACTGAAAACGTCGATTATTCGGTAGATTACGCTTCCGGAACTGTAACCATCCTGAACGAAGCCCTGATTTCCTCCGGTACCGCCATCAACGCCACCTGCGAAGACCAGTCCACGTTTAGCATGGTGCGCAAATCGATGGTGGGTTTGACAGCCGATTACAAGTTCAGTGAGAACTTCAACCTGGGTGGTACGGTGATGAAGCTTTCGGAAACGCCTCTGACGACCAAGGTCGATATGGGTTACGAGTCCGTGAACAATACGATTTGGGGGCTGAACGGATCGTTTAAGACAGAATCGCAGTTTCTGACCAACCTGATTGACAAACTGCCCTTTATTTCGGCCACTAAACCTTCCCGACTGACCATCAATGGAGAAATTGCCCAACTCATCGCCGGTTCTTCCAACGCATTGAAAGACATGTCGTATGTGGATGATTTCGAAGCAGCCAAAAAAACCATCAACTTAAAAGACATGACGCAATGGTTTCTGGCTAGTACACCTTACGATCCGTCTGGTGGTCTTTTCCCGGAAGCCTCGAAAAACAATGACCTGAGTTATGGATACAATCGATCTCTGTTGGCTTGGTACACTATTGACGGTATCTTTACGCAACTCGGGACATCCCAGACACCCAGCCATATCCGTAACGACAACGAACAGCTTTCGAATCACTTTGTCCGATCCGTTCAGGAAAAGGAAATTTTCCCGAACCGGCAGAAAATCTACAATCAAACGGGCATCCTTTCCGTCATGAATTTGGCATTTTACCCCAAAGAGCGTGGGCCATACAACTTCGACTGGAACGGCATGGGCACTGACGGTTTGCTGAATAATCCTGAAAAGCGCTGGGGTGGCATCATGCGACGCATCGAATCGGGCTATACCAATTTTGAATCCAACAATGTCGAGTATATCGAGTTCTGGATGATGGATCCTTTTGTATACGATACCTTGGGTGTTTCCACCGGAGGAGACCTTTATTTCAATCTGGGTGAAATCTCCGAAGATGTGCTCAAGGATGGTAAACGTTCGTTCGAAAACGGTCTTCCGACTTCGGCCACCGATACTGCACTGATCACAAAGACTGCCTGGGGAAAGGTTTCCGGAAAAACCTCCACGGCTTATGCCTTTGACAACACGCCAGGTGTACGCGATGCACAGGATGTGGGTTTGGACGGTTTAAGTACGGAGGATGAAGCAAGCTGGCCTTCAACAGCGAATTATCTAAACAACATCCGAAGCAAAGTCGATCCAAATACATTAGTCCGGATGGAGGAAGATCCGTTTTCACCCCTGAATGACCCTGCGGCAGACAATTACCATTATTACCGTGGTTCGGATTACGATGCTCAAAAAGCCAGCATTTTGGAGCGGTACAAACACTACAACGGTACCGAAGGCAACTCACAATCCACGGCAAAATCCGGGGAATCGTATTCCACGGCAGAAACAACCCTGCCCAATGTAGAAGACATCAATCTGGATTTCACACTCAACGAAACAGAACGCTATTACCAGTATAAGGTTTCCATACGTCCTGCTGATATGGTGGTCGGGCAGAATTACATCAATGACAAGCGCACTTCTACCATCACACTGAAGAATGGGAAATCTGCCACCATCAGTTGGTATCAGTTCAAGGTGCCCATCAGGGATGGTGCACGGATAGGTAACATCAATGGTTTCAACAGCATCCGTTTTATCCGGATGTTCCTCAGTGGCTTCCAGGACAGCACTATTCTGCGTCTGGCCAGTTTGGATCTTGTACGGGGTGACTGGAGAAATTATACCAAGGACCTGTATTCAACAATAGCCCCAATTACGGATGCCAAGGTAGACGTTTCTACCGTCAGTCTGGAAGAAAATTCAGGCCGAACTCCCATCAATTACAAAATGCCTCCAGGGGTTACTCAGGAATCCGATCCCAGTCAACCAGGTGTTTTTCTGGAAGATGAACAGTCGCTGGTTTTCCGCGTTTCAGACCTTTCCCCTTCAGATGCCCGTGCGGTGTATAAAAACACTTCTTACGATTTCCGCCAGTACGAACGGCTTCAAATGTTTGTGCATGCGGAGTCCTTCGTAGAAGATCCGAATCCCCCCAAAGACTTCGAAATGACCGTATTCATTCGTCTTGGAACCGATTATCAGAATAATTACTACGAGTACGAAATACCCTTGCAAATTTCGCCATTCTACGTCAACACGGCTGCATCCATCTGGCCAAGCAACAATTTTTTTGACATTCCGTTCAAGAAATTGACCGACCTGAAGACTAAAAGAAATATGACCAGCGGTGGCCTCACCATAGAAACGGTAGAACCTGACCCGGACAATAGCCAGAATAAGATCAAGATTAAAGGGAACCCCAGCCTTGCCGATGTCAAGACCATCATGGTGGGTGTGCGAAATGCAACTGGAACGGTGAAATCGGTGGAAATCTGGATGAACGAACTACGTTTAAAAGGCTTCCAGGAAAAGGGTGGATGGGCTGCGTTGGGCAGTGCCGTGTTGGCCCTGTCCGATTTGGGGACCATCAATGCCAGCGGTCGCTTTGTCTCGGACGGTTTCGGCGGTCTGGAACAAAGTGTTTCTGAACGCAGCATCAACAATTACGGGCAATACAACATGTCCCTGAATTTCAATATGGGCCGCTTCTTCCCGGAAAAGGCAAAAGTGAATTTCCCACTGTATTACTCTATATCCAATGAAAAATCCACTCCAAAATACGATCCGCTCAATGAGGATCTTTTGCTGAAGGATGTGCTGGCAGCGGCGCCATCCAAAGCCATTCGCGATTCCATTCTGAATTACAGCCAAAAGGTTAAAACCTATAAGAGCCTGAGCCTGACCGGAGTGCGCATCGGTTTGAAAAGTAAGATTCCACTTCCCATTGACCCTGACAATTTTACATTCCGATACACCACCACGGAATCTTTTGAACGGGACGCAACAACTGAATACGAGATCAGCCAGAAATACGAAGGGGGAGTCAGCTACAACTATTCATCGCCGTTTAAGGCATGGACGCCCTTTTCAAAAACCAAGAAATTGGACTCGCCCTGGCTGAAAATCGTCAAGGAATTCAACCTGAATGTACTGCCCAGTTCCATCACGGCCAATTCCAACCTGATTCGGGATTATTTTGAAAAGCAAGCCCGGGATATGACTTCCGGTTCCGGGGGTATGAAGATTCCGTTGACCGTCAGCAAGAATTTCATGTGGAACACCGACTTGGACCTGAACTGGAACATCACCAAAAACCTGCGCATGAAGTTCACCACCAACAACCGCTCCGTTGTGGAGGAAACGGTGTCATCGCCCGTCAACAAGGCATTGTTTGCCACCGAATACGAAAACTGGAAGGATACGGTGAGCCGGAGCCTTAGGGAATTCGGTACGCCGCTAACGTATACGCAAACCGCCAACCTAAACTGGCAGGTCCCTATGAATCGAATTCCAGTGTTGGATTTCCTCACGGCCAGTACCCAGTACAATGCGGTCTACAACTGGGACCGCAGTGCCATCAGTTCTACCCAGACGAATGTGGGCAATATTATTTCCAATGAACGAACGATGACCTTCACCACCACCGCCAACTTGACCAACCTATACAACAAATGGGATTTTCTCAAGGAGGTCAACAAGAAATTCGATGTGCTGCCCAAACCAAAAATTCCAGTAAAAAAGGATCCCATTAAGACGATCGAACCAGGTAAAGATGCTGCCAAAGCAGTTGCTGCCAAAACCGATCCAATCGAACCAAAACAGAAAACGCCTGTCAAAGAACCTAAGAAATTCGAGAAGGAACTGGATTTGGTTAGCGACTCGATTTTCCCAATCAAACACAACCTGAAAAACAAGCGGGTTTATGTGGTGGCAGTCGATTCCTCCGGCAATAATGTTCCGGTACGGATGCGGGTGAAGGATGAAAATACCCTTTCGGTCGTGTCACCTAAAAATGCGAAGGTTAAACTGACGGTTTACCAGAAGCCACCGCTTGACGACGAAGGCTGGTACAAGGTTGCATCCATTGCTGCCAGAGCGTTGATGTCCATAAAGAACCTCACGGTAAACTATACCCAGAACGACGGAATGTCCATTCCAGGTTTCAAGTCAGAGTCCAACCTATTTGCCGCTTCACCGGATTATGGTATGGCTCCTGGTTGGGATTTTGCTTTGGGCATGCAACCTGCAAACTACTTGGAGCAAGCAGTCGGCAGAAATTGGCTGATTGTGGCGGATTCCATCACCTCACCAGCCATCATGACTTCCATGACCGATCTACGCATCAAGTCATCGATAGAACTGATCCGTGGTCTGAAAGTCGAATTGCTGGCCAACCGGAATTGGAAATCAAACAATGAAATACAATACATGTTCAACGGCATGCCTCAAAACAATACGGGATCTTTCAGCATGACGACCATAGCTTTGGCAACTGCCTTTGAATCGCCAAAATCGTCTAACGGCTATGCTTCAGCCAGCTTCGATAATCTGCTGAAAAACAGGGATATCATTGTTGCACGCTTGCAAAATAAAATGAGTGGGAAAGGCTATCCGAATGTCGGTTTCCTAAAAGGTTCCACTTTGATCAATGATCCGTACAATCCAGCCAATGGCTCTTTTGCCCCGAATTCAGCCGATGTATTGATTCCTGCATTTTTAGCAGCATATACCGGCAAAAGTGCAGTGAAATCCGATTTGAGTCTGTTCCCGGCATTGAAAGCACTGCTCCCCAACTGGTCTGTTTCGTACGACGGTCTTTCCAACTTGGATTTTGTAAAGAAGTTCTTCCGAAACGTGACTTTGAATCATGCGTATAGTTGTTTATACAGTGTCGGCTCGTTTGCTTCCTACAATTCTTGGGTAGATGCCGGAGACGGAGACGGAATTGGGTACGTCAGAGATGTCCTATCCGGAAATCCGACCCCATCATCGATGTTTGATGTAGGTTCGGTTACGCTGATGGAATCGTTCAATCCATTGATTCGCGTTCAGGCTACATTAAATAACGGCTGGACTTTGAAGACCGAGATCAGGAAATCACGTTCCATGACCTTGAGTGTCACTGGTGGGCAAGTTATCGAGGCCGATCAGGACCAGTATGTGGTGGGAACCAATTATAAGATCAGTGATTTCCATCCTTGGGGTTTCCTGGCAAATTCCAAAATCAAGAACGATCTGAGCCTGACTGGAAATCTGACCTATAAGAACCAGTTCTCTTTGCTTCGGAAAATTGAGGATAATTACACACAGGCTTCCTCGGGGAACAAAACCATGGTTGTTGAAATACTGGGTGATTATGCCATTTCAAGGAATATGAACATGACCATGTTCTACAATTTGGAATCAACCATTCCATTGGTTTCGTCCTATCCCGTGACTTCCTCCGACTTTGGATTCAGCATGCGGTTCACGTTGAACCGATAAAGCTTCAATGAACCTGACTATCCGAAATAGAATGCTGTTTTTTGTAGATGTAGTCTAATTTGGCCTGAGCCAGACGCATTTCGTCGAGCAGTCTGGTAATGTCCGACAAAATGGCGGAAAGGTTGGAAGCAGCCAGCATGGCTTTCTTATCGTCCCTGTTGAGCGTGTACGTTTTGGGTGTGCCTCCGTATAAGGTCACCGAAATTGGTTGCTTTTCGTGCAAAATGATAAAATTGATGACTCCGTTTTCCTTCCTTCGGTTGAAACAAACGTATTCATAACGGGTGGCTCCGTCACTGTATCGGTAATTCAGAGCACCATCGTAGGGCACGACCAGCGTTTCAGCGTATGTGTCGTCCGGTGCGCTTACATGGACCCGGTCGTGGTTGAGCGTGCGCGTTCCACAATAATAACTGGTCAATACCAAGTTTCCTTTTTCGTCCACCTTGGTCTGCAAAAATGTGCGAGCCAGATTTTGGTCCTGAATTTGTGCTTTATAGACGTAATGCCCCATGGTTTCGTATTCCATGTTTTTTTCGAACGTGAAATTGCTTTTAGCAGCCGGTAATTCGTTCTGACGAACCTCCAGCATACTGTCGCAAAAGGCGAGCGTCCGGTTCTGCTCGGCAAAATTGATTTCACGCATCACACTCAAACCTTCCCGAATTTTCGCGTATTCCTTGGGGAAACAAATCTTGACACTGTCCACATAGATTTTAGCCAATTGATATTGTTGTTTATGAATCAATTCTCTGGCACGAGTCAGGTAATCATCCGGCCGAACTTCAGAAACTGAAGAACAAGAATACAAAAGGGCTGCTATGCTGAGTTGTAAGGTGGCAAAAAGTAAACGTCCAATCATGTATGAGAATCTTAGAACACGCAAAAGTACAGCATTCCCCGAAAAAAATGGTTACTTTTGCAACCTATTTACTGGTCATGACTGTGAATTTAAGTGAAAAAATAAAAGACAGGATTTTCGGGATCATTTCTGAAGCAGCCGATGAATTGCAGGTCGAATGCTATGTGATCGGCGGTTATGTCCGTGATATTTTCCTGAAACGACCCTCCAAGGACATCGACGTAGTCACAGTTGGCAGTGGTATCGCACTGGCAAAGGCCGTAGCCCGTAAGCTTGGAAAGAACGTTGTGGTCACCGTTTTCAAGAATTTCGGAACAGCTCAGCTCAAGTTTGACGGTGTTGAAGTTGAGTTTGTAGGAGCTCGTCGCGAATCGTATCATCTGGACTCCAGAAAGCCTGTGGTAGAAAACGGCACCTTAGAAGACGACCAAAAACGCCGCGATTTTACCATCAACGCCTTAGCTATTTGCCTGAATAAGGATAATTTTGGAGCATTGGTCGATCCATTCTTTGGATTGGAAGATATGCGGGATATGCTTTTGCGTACCCCGCTCGATCCGGACAGCACGTTTAGCGATGATCCGCTACGCATGATGCGGGCCATCCGTTTTGCCTGCCAGTTCGATTTTGATATCGTACCGGAAGCCTTTGAAGCCATCAGCCGCAACAAAGACCGTATTTCCATCATTTCGGGTGAACGCATCGTTGACGAACTCCATAAAATGATGGCCTCCAGGAAACCTTCCATCGGTTTTAGGCTATTGGATGTCTGTGGTTTGCTCGAGTTGATCCTGCCTGAAGTAGCAGCCCTTAAAGGGGCGGAAACCAAGGATGGGGTAGGGCATAAGGATAATTTCAGCCATACTTTGCAGGTGCTTGACCGTCTTTGTGAAACCAGCGACAATGTCTGGCTCCGTTGGTCAGCCCTTTTTCACGACGTCGGGAAACCGGTCACCAAGCGTTGGGATGATAAGGCAGGTTGGACCTTCCACAACCACAATTTTGTTGGCGAGAAGATGGTTCCTGTCATTTTTAGGAGACTGAAGTTCCCGATGAACGACAAAATGAAATACGTCAAGAAAATGGTAGGTCTACACATGCGCCCCATCGTCCTGAGTGAGGAAATCGTGACGGATTCTGCCGTAAGGCGTCTTTTGTTTGATGCAGGAGATGATATTGAGGATCTGATGACCCTTTGTGAGGCCGACATAACTTCCAAAAATCCAGAGAAGGTAAAACGATTTTTAGGCAATTTCAAGCTTGTTCGGAGCAAACTCCGTGAACTGGAAGAAAAGGACCGCATCCGAAACATGCAGCCTCCCGTGTCCGGTGAGGAAATCATGGAAACCTTTGGTTTGAAACCTTGTAAGGAAGTCGGCCTGATTAAAGATGCCATCAAGGATGCCATTCTGGATGGCATCATCCCGAATGATTATGAAGCAGCTCAAGGCTTTATGCTTGAACGGGCCGCCAAATTGGGATTGAAACCGGTTAAATGACCTTGACAAGATTATTTAGAAATTTTAGGGTGCATCTGCCTTAATAAATTCCGAATATTGCACTATATTAGTGCTGTCAAATTAATCAGTAACATTTACAATCATGAAAAAGACAATCAAACACATTTCTAGTATTATTTTAATGGCAGGTATCCTCTTTTCCATCACTTCTTGTGGAACTACAAAAAAGGCAGCCTCCGGTGAAGGGAAATTGGTTAATAGCTACTGCAGCGGAGATGAATTCAACAGCACCGCTAAAGCGTTCCGTTTCACCGGTATTGGCCAGAGTATGAATCAAATGATGTCCGTGAAAAAGGCCATCAGTGAAGCACATGCGGGATTGGCTGCATCCATCAACACCAAGGTTAAATCGGTGATAGACAATTATGTTAAATCAGGTAGTTTCAACAACAAGGAAGAGTTGCTGCAAAACTACGAAGGAATGACCAGGGAAGTGGTAGATCAAAACCTGGCCGGTTCAATCGCCATCTGTACAAAAACGGTTATACTCAAAGATGGAAATTATCAAACATACGTTTGCATGGAACTTGGTAGCAGTCAAATCTTAGAATCCCTCAACAACAAAGTGTCCAATAACGAAATGTTGAAAGTAGACTACAATTACGAAAAATTCAAAAAGACGTTCGAGGAGGAAATGAACAAAAACCAATAAACTCCCCATGTTTCAGAAAAAGAATGACCTACAACGACACTATTGGGAAAACCGGTCCTTCGGGTCGGTTTTCTCAGACTGTCCTTTTCGGTTTTTTATTCTTTTTCTATTGCTTTTCTATTCGTTCCATTCCATTTCTCAAAACCAAATCGGTGATGTCATGAATAGCATGACAGATGCCAAGCTCCCGGCTGCTACCCGGTTAATTCCATTGAAAAGCAGTTTGCCCAACCTGTTTTTCGGAAGTCCAATTTCAGGTTACATCGGTATATCCGATCCTGGAGCAGATTCAGTGACTGCTAAAGAACAAGCTTTTCTCCGGGCTGCTTCCTTGTATAATCTCAGCAATGGCATTGGACGTGGATTAAGCGACTATTATACGAAAGACGATGGTCAGGTCGTTTCGAACAACTATGAGGAACTGTGTGAGTTGAATGCAAACTGCCGCATTTCCGCTTCAGCATTCATTCTTTCGGAACCCATTTATCTACAAACTGGAGAAGTCATTTTATTACTGAACGTCGATTCTTCTTTTGCCAAAAATAATGACCTGATGGAATTTCAATCTAAGGTTTCCCTGTATTCAAAGGAAACCGGCAGTGACAACAATATGCTGTTACAGAGTAAATCAATTCTGGAAACTTCGTATAAAGCAGTAGGAAAACCTGGAGGGCATCATGAAAAACTAAACAATGTCTGCATCAACAACCTATGGATGAGCAGAACAACCCTGTATGATGATAAACTCATTGACAACTCTTCTTACAAATTGTTTTATGAATCCAATTGTAATTCAGATAAAGCTGCGTCGACATCCGGAGCAGAAAGCAGTACTTTTGAAGGTCTTTGGTATGCATTGATCAACAGCACATACCATCAATTGTCCATGCAACTGAAACAACAATTTCAGAAGGAGAAAAGCGTCAGTGAAAACTACAATTCGAACCAATCTCAATTAAGCCGTGACTCAGGATTTTTTACCTATAAATGCATGATCGAGAGCATTAATTTTTGCGATGATGCATTGAATGTCAAGATTAAAACCTCATTTTCTTCTGCAAAATAAAAAACATCTACCCATGAAAAGAATTACCAGTATGATTGTTTGCTTGTTACTGACGCTTACTGTTTCCGCTCAGTATCAAAAGATGTTGGACATCCTGGAGGATACCGACACTGAAACCAATGACGGAAAATATACGTTGCGATTCTTTCATGCGCTCAATGGTGAAGCTGTAGAAGGCGCAAGCATTTCCATTCCCGGAATCGGCGATTTTACATCAGATCTGTCGGGAAAAGTTCAATTTCCCATCGTTAAAGATGGAAAATACGCTTTCCGCTTTATAAAAAACGGGTTCATCAGTGCGACCTATAGTTTTGAGGCCGTAGCAGGAACTATTTTCTTCAATCGATTCATCGTTTCACCACAGATGGAATTGGGCTACATGCGGCTGGTTCTGGTGTGGGAAAGCAAACCGGCAGACCTTGACCTGCATTTTGTAAAAGAAGGGTTTTATCACATTTCCTACCGCAATCAGGTTCGTTCGGATGACGGTACAGTCGTACTTGACAGGGACGATACAGATGGCTACGGCCCAGAGACGGTAACTTTGAAACAACCCGATTCAGGAGCTGATTACACTTGTTTTGTGCATGATTACACCAATAAAGCATCCACTAGTTCCAAACAACTATCCGCGTCGAAAGCCCAGGTTTTTGTTTACAACAACAACGAACTGATCCATCTGTATACAGTAACCCCGGATATTTCAGGAAACACTTGGGCTGTATTTCAAATAAAATCAGGTCAGATCAGGGATTTGAATGTGATGGGGAACAGTAACAGCAACTAGGCAAAACATAAAGGAAATTTAAAAAGTAAGAACCATGATACTTAAAAAAATCGGCATTGCCGTTACTCTGTTGCTGGCAATGGGTGCGAGTAATCTTTTTGCGCAGTCCATAGCAGAAATCAAAGCCAACCGGGATATGTATCTTTGGGGAGAAGGAATGGGTGAAACGCTCAAATCTGCCGATCAGGCTGCTTTGGCAGAAATTAGCAGCCAGATTTCAGTAGATGTTATTAGTGGTACTGAATCAACGAGTGAAGAAGATACTAAAGGTTTTAGTCAAACTTTTAAGGATGTTATAAAAACATATACGAATTCTACTCTAAAGAATACAGAACGTATCATCCTCCAAAATGAACCGGATGCAAAGGTTTTCCGTTATATCAAACGTGACGAATTGTTCAAGATATTCGAGTCAAGAAAGAATAAAATTGTTGAATTCGCAAGAAGTGGTGAATCCGCTCAAAAGGGTCTGCAGATAGCTGATGCCCTGCGTTATTATTATTGGGCACAGACTTTGCTCAGAAGCCATCCTGATGCAAATAACATTAAAATGACCGATGCAAATGGTAATGATGTTCTGTTAATTGTTTGGTTGCCCAAGCAAATGAATGATATTTTTTCCAATTTAACTTTCAATGTGAGTAAAATTGAAGACAATGAAAGTTACCTCAATTATATTCTGAACATCCGATACAAAAGTCAACCGGTATCCAATATGGATTATACCTATTGGGGTGGCCAGGATTGGTCCAACGTTTTCAGTGCAAAAGACGGCCTTGGTGTAGTGGAACTGCCAAAATCTCAATTAGGCGCTGATATCCGACTAAAAATTGAATATGTTTTTGAGGGTGAAGCTAATATTGATCTTGAATTGCGCGATGTCATGCAAAAAGTGCCTCAGGTTTTGTATAAAAGCTGTTATACCACCTTCAGCTCCAAGGAATTGCCTGAAGAAAAAGCAAAAGTGCCGACTGCTGAACCGATTTTAGCGGTTTCAGATGCGGAGAATACCGTTTCAACAAACACATCAACGACGTTGCAGAATGTCAGTCCTGAAGTCGTACCGACCAATCCCTCTTCCTTGGGTAACATCCAACAGCTGACCGATATTAAGAATTTAGAGTTGACCATGACCAAGGTCCGTCAGTCAATCATGCAAAAGAAATATGCACAAGCGGAATCCTGTTTCACACCAGAGGGTTATGCCATCTATCAGAAACTTCTCGAATATGGCAATGCCAAGATTGTACGCAACAATACTTTGAACTACTATGCTTTCGGCGATTTTGTCATTTGCAGGACGCTGCCTATGAGCTTTTCTTTCAAATCCAACAGCCGAACGTTCATTGAAGATATCATTTTCTATTTTAACAAAGAAAACAAAATCTGCAACTTAACTTTTGGCTTGGGAAATGATGCCGTAAACGACATCGCGTCTCACAATACTTGGACGGAGGCCAACCGAATGCTGATCATGAGTTTTCTTGAAAATTACAAAACAGCTTATGCTTTGAAGCGTTTAGATTACATTGGCAGCATTTTTTCGGATGATGCACTCATTATTACCGGATACATGGCCAAAGCAAACAATAATCCCGAAAATAGCTATCTAAACAACAGTATTATCAAATACAACCGTCAGACCAAATCGGAATACATGAAGAAATTGAAGTATTCCTTCGATAGCAACGAATTCATCAATATTCGTTTCGCAAACAATACGATCAGACGTTCTGGTAAAGGGAATGAAATCTATGGCATTCAAATTCGACAAGACTATTTCTCAACCAATTACGGAGATATGGGCTATCTTTTTCTTTTAGTCGACCTTTCCGATCAGGCCAAACCCTTAATTCATGTACGTACCTGGCAACCGGAAAAAAATCCGGATGGTTCCATCATTGGCATTTCTGATTTTTAATTCGGCATTAGTTTAGGATGTCTTTGGTCAGATTGACGGACGCTTGTGAATGGTCGTTGGCATAATCAAACAACAAATTGCCGTTTTTAGCAAATAATTTGATGAAATTCAGGTTGAACCAGATGATGGCTTTACCGACACGGATGCCAGACAACACATCCAGTTTGAAGATATTGCCCGCTAATTCGGACACCGAAACAGTACTGTTGTTGGTAATCTTCACTTTGTCAAAACCGATGTCTTTTCCGTTCTGTGTCATAATTGTGATGATCCCTTTGGAATTTTTTACAAAGTTGATCATACCCAGATTTTTGTAGATGTTCGGGCATGTTTTTTTTAAGTTTGGATTTTGCTTGTCGATGGCAGCCTGCACCTGAGTGCCGGTCAGGCTGACACCCATATCCTTGACAACCCGTAGGGCACCAAGTAAACCAGACATGGCTTTGTCCGACTGCTGAGCAAGAAATTTATCACTTTCAGTTTTGATCAAATCCGAAATATCAACATTGGCAGCAGCTGCATAAGCTGTCTGTATGTCGTTCCCGGAAACGGCCATCGCGTAATTGACCATTCCTGAATAAATGATACCACCGTCCGGACGAACATAAAGCCCTTGATTGTTTTCCTCCAGCTGCTCTCCGGCATGTTTGGTAGCCAGCTTGGTTCCATTGGCATCAAATTGAACGGAAAACGCCGTCGAGGATTCTTGTGGCAAGGCTTCCAGAGCCCCCCGGTTAAGCCACAAAAGTGTTCCGGTGGGCGAAAAACAGGCCATGAAAAGGTCGGACTTATTTTCTGCTGAGCGAATACTCTGTCCGCCTAAGCTAAGGGTTCCAGTAAATACTCCAGCTACGACGATAGCGCCTGAAGGAGCTGTTTCAATGGACATCCCAACGGCATTACCGGTTGAGGAAAGCGATTTTGCCCATACTACTTCGCCGGAGCGGTTGGTTTTTGCAACAAAGCAGCTATGTGTATTGGATGTTCCGGTTAGAGCAATTGATCCCAACTGTGCACGGTCGGAAAAATACCCGGTCAACAATGCTTCGCCCGTTTCAAGTAGTTTGCTGTTTTTACGGCTACTTCCCTTATAACAACCACTATCCATGGCTTTATCCCAGATTTTACCCAACGATATGTCCGCAACAGAATTGTTGGCTAATGGATGGACGATGGGTGAAACCGTTTTAAACTCGGGCATTGCAAGACCCACAGGCGCATTGATGTAGGTTGGGTCGGCTATCACATAGCGGTTATTATCATACATTAAACAATCTCCGGTTTGGTCAGAAACGAAGGCCACTGCTGTTGACATGTGATCTGGATATTCAAGTCCGATGGTCTTTAGACCCAGAAGTTCCCTGACTAAGTAAGAAAACAAAACCGATCGGTCTTCGCAATCGCAGTACGGATAATAAAAAACTTCTTCTGCGAAAAAGTACTTTTCCCGGCCAAACTGTTCTGGATCGGTTTTATAACCAAATGCTGTTTGTACAAAATGAAGAATCAAGTTGGTTGCTTTCAATTCATCCATTCCTTCAATAAGCGGTTTTAAAGCAGTGATGATGGATTCTTTCGATTGTGTGGAAATAGCGGCATCGAAATAAACCTCGAATCCAACCGTCGGATACTCTTTGAAAAACTCGATCAGATCGGGGTCGTAACAGATGTTTACCTGATAAGGCTTGCCTTCAAAATCAAAATTCAGGGTTTTGTCAACTTTTCTACCTGCCAGATTCATAGGGGCGGAAATCCGGAAATCAAACAATCTTCCGCTTTGATAATCCTTGTCGTACGTGAAGAATGAAGTGCTTTGCAGTTCAGGGAAAATATAATAGCGGGTTCCGTTGAGCGTCAGGTAATTTTTTTGATAAATCTGCTCCAGTGTTGGTATGAGCAATCCCACTTCATCGCTTAGATAACCGATTCGAACCGAATACCCGGAGCGAACCAAAATAAACCAACTTAGCAATCGAGCTGCGTTTTTGCTGGTCGGATAGAGCTTTTCCGAAAACCTTTGAACAAGAAGTAGAAAACCATAATCATTGATGTTCAGATCGGCTTTTGCATCCAGCAAGTTTTCGACCATCGGAGTGTAATTTGCAGTGCTGGCTTTATCCCAAAAGTTAGCGATTGCTTGTTGACTAACCGTTCCAAGACCTAATGTTGCTAATGCCGGATCATATTTGATGGTAAAATCCCTACCAAAAAAGGAAATGGATGCCATTCTTGCATTGGTTTCCTGTGTGGCTGGTTTACGTATAGGTTCAACAGCCATTGGAACCGTTTCAGTTGGTACATCCTTGGTTGTTTCAGCAGGTTTAATGAGGGTCTGTGGTGGAGTTGCATCGGGAGTCACCTTTTCGGGTGGGGTATAGACGGGAGTCGTTTTAGGCTTTGGCTTTTCAGGGACAGGTTTAGCAGCGAATGCTTTGTAATTGGTCCATTCTTTTTTTAGATAGTCCGACCATTCTTGATCTCTTTTTGCCACATAATCGGCATACTCTTTTTGAAGTTTTGCCATCCCTTCCTGTTGGTCGGTGGCGAATTTTTGCATTTTGGCAGCTTCCTGCTTTTTGTAATCTTCAAAGGACTGGGCATTTAAAGCCACTGAAATAAAAGGCAGGCAAAAAAAAACGACGAAACTTAACCGAGCGTTCATGAATTCCTGGTATTAATGGCTACAAGATTCAGAGAAAAAATACGGTCAAAAGTATCATTATTTTTAAATATTAACAAAGAAATACTTTCTTTTTTATCAGCCTGTTGTCAAATGTTTAAGTCCCCTCTTAATGTGGGAACTGTTTGGGTATAGGGTACAGTGAAATAAAACGAACTGCCTTTCCCGGATTCGGATTCCAGCCAAATATCACCTTCCAATAGATCTATGAGACCCTTGACAATGGCAAGACCCAATCCAGTCCCGTTTTGATTGTCGGTGAGCTTATTGTTCAGCCGTGTAAAATGTGCAAATATTGTTGAATGCTTGTCTATGGGAATTCCCATTCCCGTGTCAGAAACGAAGAAAACAATCCCCTTGCTGGTGTCTTCAAAACATCCAGCTTCAATCTTGCCATTTATAGTAAACTTAAAGGCATTGGAAAGCAGATGAACGAAAATCTCCTTTAATATGCCAAAATCTGTTACGATAACAGTTCTGTCATTGTTTCCTAATGAATGGATGTTAAATTCAATACTTTCCTTACCCAACCGTTGCCTGATTTTCCAGAACTGGATTTTCAAATCCTCAAATAAGAGGCCCAAATTAAAGGCTTTAGTATGTACCTCCATGTTGCCCGTATTGATCCTGGACATGTCGATCATGCTGGAAACGATGCCCAGCAAATCCTCACACCGATCGGAGATGATATCGGTGCATTCTTTAAGTTGTTCTTTGTTTTCGAATTGATCGGGTAAAATCTGTGAGAATCCCATGATGGCATTCATTGGAGAGCGAATTTCATGCGAGATATTGGCTAAAAAAGCTGATTTCAGACGATCCGATTCTTCTGCCCGGAGCATTGCTTTAGCCAGTTCATCCTGGGTAGTATTCGATTGCTCGATGATTTCCGCAATTTGAACATATTCACCGCCATATTTTTTTAGTTTGGGCAACATACGCTTGTTTCCTTTTAGAATGGTTCTCAAATATCCAAGCGGTTTGCCAATCAAAAAAAATAAGGCTAAAAACACAATTAAAATTAGTAAGAAAGCAGAAGTCAGAAAAATGATCAAAACATTGTTGGAAAAATCCTGGTTTAATTTGAGGTAGGGGGCAGGTCGTTCAATTTTGAGATACGCCAACACTTCTCCAGTATTGTTTTTTAATTCCTTATAAAAAGTAACGGACTCATCACTTATCTCGATGGGTTTACGATTGGGCACTACCGTAATAATCGATCCGGAAATCCGTTCCAGTTCATCGAGATACGCGTTATCCCAGCGTTTTAAAAAGAATAAGTAGCCCTGAGGCTTTGACAGTCGTTGTGGGTCATTGGAAGGGTGTATGGTGGCAGCGTACAGCACGCCAATCCGACCAGTTTCCTTGTCGTAAACATACGTTTGCAACAATCTTTTTCGGTAAAGATCTTTCAAAATTCCTTTGGCATCGTCGATTAGGCTGGTGATTTTATTTTCTGCATCGGGGTAAGTGTACAACAAAGTCGTGTTATCAGGTCCGATCAACAATACATCGTCCACGTCATAATTCCGAACGATGGTTGCCAAGTTCTCTTCCGACCAGACTGAATCCTTGGTTTTTACGAAGTTGCACATGTCGTCCCAGTACGAATAGTCATCCACTTGTTGCGAATACCGTGCCGAACTGTATTCCAGCAAACTCTCAAAAGACTGACTGTACTGACTGGTAGTCAGACCCACTAACTCCTTTTGCTGAGTCTTTTCTGTTGTAAACAAAAAGAACAGAGATATACCCAAAAGGAATATCAGAACCAGGATCAGGGTCAGTATTTTATTGGATGTTTTCATCCGAATCGTTTTTTATTGATGTTCGGGTCGAAGCAGATCGTTCACTGTTTTAACCGGATTGAAGGTGACGACCGGCACTTCAACGAAAATGGTAATCCAGTCCGACATCGCTCCATTCCAGAGTCCAGGCAGTTCCATTGCTTTCAACTCCTTGCCATTCTTGGATTTGTAGGAAATAAAAGCAGTTTTTGGATCAACAAAATCCGTCAGATTGAAAGTGGAACCCCGATGATCGCGGATGGCGCAAACCAAGTCCACCGGATTGAAATGGGTTCCTTGTTCAAACATCGCTTTCTTTTGAGGATCGTTCAAATCAATCTGAGTGCTTTCAAGGATTTGCAGGGAAATAGTGCCGTCCGAATTATAGGCCCAAAAGGGACCGCCACCAGGTTCACCTTGATTGCGCACCATTCCGCAGACCCGCATGGGTCGGTTTAATTTCTTGGTCAGATAGATAGCCAATTCGCTGTCTTCCAACATCTTGATTTCGGGATTGCGGATGCATAAAATTTTTTGGACAAAATGAATGATTTCCAGCAAATGCTCCCGGTCGTATTTTCCGCTTTCCAATAACCGGATGGATTCAAAAACTTTTTTCTGAAGGGTAACCAGAATACCTGCTATGATTTTCTTGTAACGTACAGTGGTGTCTTTCAAACGGTCTGGAACCACATTGTCAATATTCTTGACGAAAACCACATCTCCATCCAGATCATTCAGATTTTCAATCAACGCTCCGTGACCACCGGGTCGGAAAAAAATCTGATCCTTATCGCGGAAGGGCATGTTCTCGCTGTCAACAGCGACCGTGTCGGTGCTTGATTTTTGTTCGGAAAAGCTTATTTGCAATTGAATCCCGAATTCATTTTCTACGGCAGGTGCAGAAGCTTTCACTTCAGCTTCAAATAAAGCACGGTGTTCTGGTGAAACCGTGAAATGTACATTGACCAGATTGGCTTTGGTTCTGGCGTATAAAGCGCCCTCCACCAAGTGTTCAACGACAGCCTTTCGGTTTTCATCTCCATAGGAATGAAAACGCAACAAACCTTTGGGAAGGGAACCATAATTCAGACCTTCTGTCATCAGTAAATTTCTCACAACTGCCTTAAAATCATTGGCATCCATCAATTCATCGATGCTTTTTCCTGTATTTTTTTTACAAACAGTATTGAGGTCAGCCGCAAAGGCAAACCGATGGATTTCTCCAAAAAATTTTTTTTCAAAAGGATTGGAAGGAACATCGGAGGAACCTTCCAAAAATTCAAAAAGATCTTTGAACATGCGACTAGCCGCACCCGAAGCCGGTACGAATTTCTGAACTTTGTGGTCTTCGGTCAAGTACTGATCCCAAGCTATAAGGTATTCTTTTTCAGCATATTCGTCCAATTTTAAGATGCCTTTTTCAATGGAAGCTGACCCTGCAAGTTCCAAATATGAGAAACCTTTTATGAAAGCGTTCAATTGACTGAGGACTTGGTCCTGATGAATTTTTTTGGCTTCAAAATGTGCCAGATCCTGTAAAGTAAACATATTGATTTGTAGTTATAGGTGACTTTACAAAGATAAAAATTTCAGTTAAAATCCAAGATGTTTCTTCTGAATATCGTACTTTTACAGGTATCTTAATTGTTGTTTATATGAATTTCTCCGAAGAAGAACGACTTCGCTTACTGAAGCTGTACCGTAAGTTGCTCTTATTGGTTTTGGACGATAGCACCCGCGGCTTTCTTAAGGATTTGCGCGGCATCCTGAAGCGTGCTGCCGAAGCCGGTATATTCCAGCGGGTTGTGCCTCAGATCAATCCGTTGGTCCGCAATTTGAATACTGCTTACGTGGTGGCCAGCGAGATGGGCTTACGCCGTTCTTCCGTGATCAGTGCCATGCTGTACGACGTAGTCATGGCGGGCTTTTTAACTGTTGAAGAAGCTG
>Ga0209430_1001163_pt1 | contig 20673 bp, 14 predicted proteins | sample BarGraIncub1133A_FD_184504 | JGI IMG/M metagenome (GOLD analysis project Ga0209430, IMG submission 184504) | Arctic peat soil microbial communities from Barrow, Alaska - Barrow Graham LP Incubations 11-33A (SPAdes) (version 2) | ecosystem: Environmental > Terrestrial > Soil > Wetlands > Peat... | reverse complement strand
AAGAACATCACCATTTCGAATTGTGTCTTTGAACACTGCAGGGGACTCGCCCTGGAAACAGTTGATGGTGGGGTGATGGAAGATATCAGCATCACCAACATCACCATGCGGGATATTGTGAATTCACCCATTTTTTTGAGGCTCGGAGCCCGACAACGAAGTCCCCTTGGAACGCCAATCGGAGCCATGCGCCGCATTGACATAAGCCATGTAGATTGTTTCAATGCCGATTCCCGCTTTGGCTGTATTATCAGCGGCATTCCCGGAAGTTCGATAGAAGACGTGACGATGAGCGACATCCGTATCATCTATAAGGGCGGTGGCACTGCAGATATGACGACCATCACACCTCCGGAAAACATCAAACAATACCCTGAACCATCCATGTTTGGCCCGATGCCATCCTCCGGTTTTTTCTTTCGCCATGTAAAAAACATTAGCCTGAAGGATGTCCGGTTGAGTTTTCAGGAGCCCGATTTCCGCCCAATTTTTTATTTGGAAGATGTTCAAGGTGCCGATTTTCTGCGCGTTGATGCGTTATGCCAGCCAGGTGTGGAGCGGATGATACAGAAGGATTGTAGTCGGATAAATGATTTTGGCATGGAGAACACAACCAAGCTATAGTTTAAAGCTTTTCTTTCCTGATTAACGCCTCCACCTCTTTATCCTTCCCATTGATCGTATTCCTGATCTTCGTCCAAAGTATATAACTGATGGGCAGTATGGAAATGCTATTCGAAAGAATCAACGGGAAATCATTCAGTAAAATTCCGTACAGCAACCAAAGGCTGGTGGCAATCCAAACCATGATGTACATCCAGAGCGACAAGCTGTGGGTATCCTTGCTGCGGATGGTCTTGAAAGCCTGAGGCAGCTGGTTGATGGTGGAAACGACGGCAGCCAATACGCCGATAATGGAGATTAAGGTCATAATGCTCCTCCCTCTTTCCAGACCAGCACATCGGTGGTTGACATCGGGTTTTCACCAATAACGACCTGTGCTTTGGCCGGAATCGGGAACACATAATCTTGATCGGAATAATTCATGGCGATGCCAAGTCCATTTCGATATTCCACCATAATACCTCTCGGGAGATCCAAAACAGGAACATTGGCCAGTTTGTAGACCTTTCTCAATACTTCTTTTTCCACCTCTCCGGTTTTGGTGTCCACACCGACATACGTCACGGAACCTTTTCCATAAGCCCGGTGCAAGATTGCTGGTTTGCCCGTGTAATAATCACCCTGATAGGTAGCCCAAACTTCTGTGCCATCATAGGGTTTGAATACCTCACCCCAAGAGAACCACTCGTAATCTTTTTGTCCGATGCGGACTTTATCGGGTCTGGTAGCCTGCAGCAAGTCGTAGAATTCCATTTCGCCACCAATCAGGTCAAACATCTTACCACCAAATTTCATTTCAAACAAACGCCCATAACGATCCTTATGGCCGGTCCTGCACGTTAAAATGAGGTGACCGCCTGCATTGGCATAATCTTTCCACCGTTGGATAAGTTGATCGTCCACCAATTGATAAGCAGGCACGATAAGGAAAGGATATTTGGAAAAATCTTTCTTTTCTGAAATGACATCTACCGGAGCACCAAAAGACTTCAGTGCACCATAATACCAAGCAATGTGTGCCTCGGTGTCCCAATATTTATTCTGTTTCTGACGATCGATGCTCCAGGCATTTTCGAAACTATATAAGATTGCAGCCTGTCGAGCCAAATACGATGCCGGCTTTTGTTCTTTGGGCATGAAGTCTTTACGCAACGACTTGATTTCGCTCATGTATTTGCGAAACTCCTCCCCACCAGGGGTGGTCGTAACGCCGTCCGTCCCAACGATTCCATTATGGTATTGCTCCATTCCTGATAATGGCTGGCGATATCGGTAAGTGCAAAGAAAATCACTTCCACCGGCAAAAACGTTCCAGCACCACATCCGGACTGCTCCTGGTAAGGGTTGCGTATTCACTTCTCCCCAATTTACTTGACCAGGCTGGAGTTCCATGACGCCATAAAAACCGTCGATGGGACGGAAAAAGTCGTTTGCAAAACCAATGCGCAGGGGGTCGCCTATGCGGTATCCTTTCAGCCCGACTCCGGAGCGGTCACCAAATACCATGTACCGTGTATAGCTGTTAAAATCAATTTTCTTGCATTCACCAATGGTTCCATCATCATAATTGGGAATAAAATTGGTGGTTATGAATTGTTTATCAGAAATGTATTTGCGCAACATCTCTGCTTGTTGGTCCAGAAATTGTACGGTTTGCAGAGCAGCAAAACGACGGTAGTCCAAAATTTCATGAGGGTTCATAAACATCATGCTTGTTTCTGGCAAGGTGATTTCGTTGAAATCACTGTAAGTTTGGCTCCAGAATGCAGTACCCCAGGCCTTGTTGAGATCGTTGATGTTTGGATACTTTGTACGGAGGAACTGACGGAATTGGATTTCTGCAGCAGCGGAGTAGTCGAATTGCACTGCAGGCTCATTGTCTAATTGCCATCCCATCACCCGCTTATCTTGTCCATAATGACGTCCAAGTTCGGCAATCATTTTCATCGAAAGCGTCCGGTAAAGTGGTGAAGTGAAGGATGCATGCTGACGTGCGCCATGATCCAAACGCGTGCCGTCCTGGTTGGTCAGCAGTATTTCCGGATATTTACGCGTGAGCCATACTGGTGGAGTTGCTGTCGATGTACAAAGAAGGCATCTCAACTTATATTTATCAGCCAGGGCTATTGCTTTGTCCAACCATTTGAAATCGTAACTGCCTTCTTTTGGCTCCAATTGTGCCCAGGCAAATTCACCCATGTGCACATATTCGAACCCCAATTCAGCGATATTCTTGAAATCTCTGTCCCACTGGCTTTCGTCCCAATGTTCAGGATAATAATAGACACCGTTTATGGTTAAGTCTTTATCCTGAAAATAGGTAGCCTTTTGTCCCAAAGCATTTAAGGCAACAAGTACGAACAAAAGGGTTAAAATGCGATATTTATTCATGGAGATAAGGATTTTTAAATTCCATTTCTGTATTTTTGCGATAGGTATGAGCACAGGAGTGACAAAAATAAGATAAAGTACCATCAGATACTTTCTAAAATTGATATAAAAACATTCGATTTTGACCGTTCAATATGGCAACTAAGGATATCAACCATTTCAATTATCTTACCGTCAATGAAAAGGACAGGGAATGGGGTTTGTATCTGACTACATGCGGCTTTCAAAGCATTCCACCTTCCAAAATCAATCCCTTTCTGAACATCCACCCCAGTATCTATGGGTTCAATACCAAGCGTGGGAGGATATTGGACGAATTTCAACTTTTGTTTATCGTTAAGGGTTCCGGAACGTTTGAATCGGCACACCATTCCAGAGTGCAAATCGATGCAGGCACCATCATCCTCCTTTTCCCCGGAGAATGGCACAATTACTGCTACAATCCTGAAACAGGCTGGGACGAGTATTGGGTGGGCTTTCACGGAGTCAATATTCAGAACATGATCAAGTCTGGCTTTTTCACCGTCACGAATCCGGTTTTCAAGGTAGGGATCAACGATGAATTCATCTCCTTCTATAAATCCATTATTGCATACGCGGAACAGGAAGCTGTAGGCTATCAGCAGGTTGCATCCAGTATTGTACGCCACATGATGGGTTTGCTCTATTTCAAAACCCAGAACAACTTATTTTCCGATAAGGAAGTGGTCGAAAAGATCAATCAGGCCCGTATCCTCATTCGTGACAACATATCCAACTCCGTTTCACCGGCTGAAATCGCTGAACAACTGGGTTTGGGCTACTCCTGGTTCCGCAAGGCATTCAAAAAATATGCCGGCATTTCGCCCGCACAGTTCCAGTTGCAAATTCGTTTGCAACGCGCTAAAGATTTACTGCTGAACACTAACCAATCAGTATCTGAAATTGCCTACGAGTTGACCTTCGACACTCCTGGCCAATTTTCCACTTTTTTCAGACAGAAAGCGAATATGACTCCCAAAGAATTCAGAAGGACAGGGCGGGCCAATATGGAAATATTACCCGAATAAAATAACCTGCAATCAGGAGTGAATGCAGGTTATTGTAGTAGCCTCGCCGGGAATCGAACCCGAATCTAAAGTTTAGGAAACTTCCGTTCTATCCATTGAACTACAAGGCCATCCGATTTTTCGGAGTAAAATGCTTTCTTGGTGAAAGCGCCGGCAAAAATAGCGTTTTTTTGCGTTACTTTGCATCCCTATACCTTTAAAATATGAAACATTTCGGTATTGACGAAGCGGATTTGAAGAAAGTCCTGGCTGCGGCGCTCGAAAAAGGTGGCGATTACGCAGACCTGTTTTTCGAACATGCTTTCAACAATTCCCTTGGATTGCGTGACGGGGAGGTTAACTCCACTTTTTCAGGCATCGATTACGGCATGGGCGTCCGAGTGCTTTCGGGTGACCAGACAGGATATGCATACGTAGAAAGCACGGAGATGCCAGAGATGTTGAAAGCGGCAAGGACGGCAGCCCGCATCGCCAATGCCAGCTTAAGCAGGAATACGCTGAACCTTAGCCACAAAGTCGAGCCGAAAAATCATTATCGAATCAAACAATCCTGGGAAGACGTCAGCTTAAAGCAACGCATTCCCTTCGTTCAGAAGCTCAACGACCGAATTTTTGAGTTGGACGAACGGGTGGACAAAGTCATGGTCGGCCTTTCCGACAGTTCCACCCATGTGCTTTTCGCTAATTCCGAAGGAGTCTGGTACGAAGATTTCCGCCCCATGGTTTCTCTATCTGCCGTTTGCGTGATGAAGGAAAACGGGGTGTACGAAAATGGTCGCGCAGCACGTTCCTTCCGTATGGGTTTCGAGTTTCTAAACGAAGCAATTATCGAAGAAATAGCACAAGAAACCATTGCTGAAACGGCTATCCTATTCAAAGCCATCAAGCCCAAAGGCGGCGAAATGGCTGTTGTTTTGGGCGCCGGAGGTTCGGGCATTTTCTTGCACGAAGCCATCGGACATGCTTTCGAGGCCGATTTCAACCGAAAAGGAACGTCGATATTCTCAGACATGCTGCATAAAAAGATCTGTGCCGATTTCATCAATGTGGTGGATGATGGAACGATCGAATTCAACAGAGGTTCACTCAATATAGATGACGAAGGCGTGCTGGGTCAGAAAACATACATCGTGCGCAACGGAGTGCTTGACTCTTACCTGCACGACCGCATCAGCTCCAAACATTACGGTATTCAACCAACGGGAAACGGTAGGCGCGAATCGTTCCGTCATGCGCCCATTCCGCGGATGCGGGCAACGTATATGGAGAACGGGAATTCTACTGAAGAAGAAATAATAGCCTCTGTGAAAAAAGGCGTATTCGTGGACTCGTTCACCAATGGGCAAGTACAAATTGGAGCAGGCGACTTTACATTCTTCGTCAAATCCGGACGCCTCATCGAAAACGGAAAACTCACCACACCCATCAAGGACATCAACATTATCGGCAACGGCCCCAAGGCGCTGGCTGACATGACGATGGTGGCCAGCAATTACAAAATGGACGATGGCACCTGGACCTGCGGCAAGGACGGACAAAGCTGCCCGGTTACCTGCGGGATGCCTTCCGCACTGGTCCGTAAACTCACCGTCGGGGGCGACAATTAAACTTCAAAGTCATGATATCCAACGAATACAAGGAACTTGCCCGCTGGGCGATGGGCGAATGCCTGAAACAAGGTTGTCAGGCTGTTCGGCTTTTCATTTACTCCGGCACAAACAGGGATTTCGAAGTCCGCGACAAGCAACTCGATAAACTTCAGCAATCATCAGAGAATCAATTGGTGTTCAATTTATATTTGGACGATCGGTACGGATCATTTTCCACCAACCGCATGGAGAAGGCTGAAATTGCGAAATTTATAGAAAATGCCGTAGAATCGGTGCGTTTCCTGGCTGCCGATCCTTGCCGCCAGTTGCCCGATGCTTCAAGGTATTTTAAAGGCGGGCTGCCTGATCTCGACCTTTGTGATGTGACCTTGAATGAGATTTCTCCCGATGAAAAACTTCGTTTGACTCACCAAGCTGCTGAAGAAATCCTAGGTTCGGACGAATGCATTCTTTCCGTTCAATCCTCGTACAGTGACGGAGATTCGTTCAGTTATACTTTAGCAAGCAATGGCTTTGAGGGTGAAAGTGCCCATAGCTATTTTTCCATTTCCGTCAGCGTTTCAGTGAAAGGTGAGGGGGAAGCCCGGCCTGAATCCTATTGGTACGATCAGGCGCTTTCATGGGAAGACCTTCAAAAAACGGGTATTGGTAAAATCGCCCTGGAGCGCACATTGCAAAAACTGGGACAGCAAAAAGTCGCTTCGGGAACCTATCCGATGTTGGTGGACAACCTGAATGCTGGACGGTTGCTCGGTCCCATCCTTTCAGCGTTGAACGGCAATGCCTTGCAGCAAAAAAACTCCTTCCTGATGGATAAACTTGGTGAGCAAGTTTTGTCAAACAAGGTGACTATTTTGGATAATCCGCACTTGCCACACAGTTTTGGTGCTCGCTATTTCGACAACGAAGGAGTAGCCACGCAGAAGCGGTTCATTTTTAATAAAGGCGTGTTGGAAACCTATTTCATTGATACTTACAATGCCTTGAAAATGGAAGTGGAACCCACTATCGGCAGCATTTCACAATTGGTATTCGAAACGGGGGAACGTTCCATGGAAGAAATCTTGGCTTCGATGGAGCGGGGTATTTTGGTGACTGGTTTTAACGGAGGGAACAGCAACAGTACTTCTGGTGATTTTTCCTTCGGCATCGAAGGCTTCCTGATTGAAAACGGAAAACGGGTTCAGCCGATTTCTGAAATGAATGTGACCGGCAACATGCTGACACTCTGGCAAAAACTGGAAGAAATTGGAAACGATCCACGCCTGAACAATGCCTATCAGATTCCTTCCTTACTGTTCAACGATGTTGATTTCAGTGGATTATAACTTTGTAACTATGAAAAGCATCCTTTTGTTTTGTTTGTTGATGGCTTCCGCAGTCTCTGCAAAATCCAAACCATTTGTTTTGGTAGAAAATGGAAAAGCGTCCCCGGTTTTTTTGACATGTCCGACCAGCCCGGTCCAACAAGCTGCAAAGTTGCTTGTCGGTGATATCCAGACCGTCACCGGAATTACACCAGTGGTGAACGAAAATCGCATATCGCTTAAAAAGCGCCCGTTTGCAGTGGTGGTGGGTATTCCAGGCACTAGTAAATTGTTCGATTCTATCTTGAAAAAGAATAAAATCAATGTCTCTTCCCTAATAGGAACTTGGGAAGCATACCGATTGCAAGTTGTAAAGTCCGGGAAAAACAGTCTGATGTTAGTCATTGGATCGGACGATCTTGGAACTGCTTATGGATTGCTGGAAATATCCCGTCGCATCGGCGTTTCTCCCTGGGTCTGGTGGGCGGATGCAGCACCCTTAAAAAAGACTTCCCTGACTTTCCCGGCAGATTTCCGGTTTGAAGATAAGCCTTCGGTGCGCTATCGAGGCATTTTCCTCAACGATGAAGATTTCAGCCTAATGCCCTGGGCCACTGAAACCCTCGACCCAAAAAGTGCCAAAGGAGCCATCGGTCCGTTGGCGTACGAACGGATTTTTCAACTGTTGTTGCGTTTGCGGGCCAATGTCATTTGGCCGGCTATGCACAATTGCACGGTTGCTTTTTATGCTGTCCCCGGCAATGCTGAAATGGCCGCCAAGTACGGCATCAATGTGGCGACTTCCCATTGCGAACCGCTCATGCGCAATAATGTCGGCGAATGGAATGAAGCGACCATGGGTGATTACGACTATACTGTCAATGCTGAAAAAGTAAAGAAATACTGGACCGATCGGGTGTTGGCAACCAAGGGCACTCCTTGTGTGTATACGGTCGGCATGCGTGGCATCCACGATGGCAAGATGGAAGGTGCCAATTCCCTGACCGAGCAAAGAGACCTGCTGGAGAAGGTGTTCATCGATCAAAGACAAATTCTCAGTGATGCACTTCGGAAACCGATCAATAAAATTCCACAAGTATTCATACCCTACAAGGAGGTTTTGGATGTGTACGATTCAGGATTAAAAGTGCCAGATGATGTGACCATGATGTGGTGCGACGACAATTACGGAAACATTACACGCTTCAGCAATGCTGAGGAACAAAAGCGGAGCGGTGGTGCCGGTATTTATTACCACCTTTCTTACTGGGGAAGGCCGCACGATTACCTTTGGCTGGCTTCCACCTCACCAGCCAAGATTCAATTTGAAATGACTCGTGCTTGGGAGCAGAACGCCCGAGAAATATGGGTGGTCAATGTTGGAGACATCAAACCGGCAGAATATTTGTCCGAATATTTCTTGGATCTTGCCTGGAACATCGGGAAAAAAGCTAAGCCAGTTATCAAGTCTCAGGAACCTGAATATGCAGATCATTTGCAAGCGTTCATGCAGCGGGAATTCGGTGCTGAATACGCAGTGCGTCTTTCGCACATCATGCAAACCTACTATCATTTAGCCAACCAACGCAAACCTGAATTCATGGGTTGGAGCCGTGTGGAAGAAGCCGGAGCCCCGGCTGGTAAAACACCAGTCATGGACACTGAGTTCAGCCAGCAGGAAGCAGAAGCCCGTATTCAGGCGTATGCCAACATCGAAGGGCAAGTGCGTTCCATCAATGAAAGTTTAAGCGGAGCCTCCAGAACATCCTTCTTTCAACTCGTTTTATACCCAGTAGTTGGGGCCTCCATGCTGAATCAGAAGCTTTTATACGCTCAACTTTCCCGTCAGGCAGAAGCAGACAATTTGCCGGAAACTGCTGCCAAATATGCAGCTGCCAGCCTGTTTGCCTATCAGGAAATCAAGAAGTTGACCGAACTATACAATTCAGAAATCGCAAACGGGAAATGGGCTAAGTTCATGAACGATCATCCTCGCGACCTGAATGTTTTCCGCGAACCATTACTGCCGGAGCGTCTGAAGAATTGCGCACCCAAATCAATTTTGCATACCAGCGTCGTGCTTCGGGATGCTACAACGAAGGATGACTATTTGCAGGAAATAGACCAACGCGTTTCTTTCCCGGCATCCATCGCCAGACCAGAGGCCAGACCTTCCGGTTTGGGGCACAGCCTTTCAGCCATTCATCTGAAAAAGGGTGAAACGTTGGATTATAGTTTCACGACGACATCCAGCGGAGAAGCCGAACTTTGTATCTGCACGCTGCCAAATTATGCCCTGGATGGTGGAGCTCTTCGCTATGAGGTGATTTTGAACGAGGGTAGTCCTATCAAGATAAACACTGAAACCAATGGTAGAAGTGAGGCCTGGAAGTTGCGGGTGCTCCGAAATCAGTCGGTTGTTCGCATCAAACTCAGCGAGTTAAAACCTGGCATTCAGAAGTTGAAACTGATTGCCTTGGACGACGACGTCATGCCCGATCAAATAATGCTCGATTTCAATCTTGCACGAAATACATATCTGCTTCCTGGTATTCCGTTGGTTCAGTGAGCGATGGCATCCCATTCTGACATACGAACCTATACTTTTGCCGAAGCCTCCAACCATCCGGGCGGCTTTCTGCTCAGGACGCTTCAGGACGTTTATAACGGCCCTACGCTGGAATCGGAACGCCCGCACCGGCACGATTATTATGCCATCATGTTTATCGAAAAGGGAAACGGCATTCATTACGTAGATTTCCACGAGTACGCGGTGACTGACGGGTTGGTGTTTTTCCTAATGCCGGGGCAGATGCACCAGTTGCTATTTTTCGGGCAACCCAAAGGTCATCTCATCGCTTTCACCGAAGAGTTTCTGGTAGCCAATGCTATTCCCCGGAAGATGATTGACGACCTGTATCTGTTTAATGAATACGGTATTTCTCCACCATTACCCCTGAATGAATCCCAACTTCCTGCTTACCAGAACATCTTTGATCAGATGAAGTACTTTTCGGAATCTGTGGATCGTTATAGTACCGAAGCCATTGCATCCTTAGTTCAGCTGTTTCTGGTGTTGAGCAACCACCATTGCTCCGTTCGCAAAGACGACAACCCCCAGCTGCTGGAAAGTGGGAATACGCTGCTGCGTTCCTTCCGAAACCTGCTGAATAAACGCTTTGCAACGGAACATCAGGTTTCAGGCTATGCCGATGAAATGGCCATAACAGCCGACTATCTGAACAAAATTGTGAAAAATCTGACAGGGGTTTCTGCCAAAGAACACATTCAGAATAAAGTAATCATTGAGGCCAAAAGAGCCTTGATTTTCACAGATATAAGTAACAAAGAACTGGCTTTTTCCTTAGGCTTCGATGAGGCTGCCCACTTCAACAACTTCTTCAAGAAAATGACAGGCTTGTCTCCTGGAGAATTCCGAACAGGCACCCACGCCAACAAGTAGATTTCTACCGAACAACGGATTTTTGCATTAATACTCCTGATTTCGTTACTTTGATTGATTGTTTTACCCAGTACTTTTGCAATACTAATAAAACGTACTGCAAAATGAAAACGATACTGCATACAGCCAATTCAAGGGGACATGCCAATCACGGTTGGCTGGATTCTCACCACACTTTCAGTTTTGCCAATTACTACAATCCAGAACGGATACACTTTGGTATGCTTCGGGTGCTGAATGATGATCAGGTTGCCGGAGGCGAAGGCTTCGGCCAGCATCCGCACGACAACATGGAGATCATTTCCATTCCGCTGGAAGGCGTGATTGAGCACAAGGACAGCATGGGTAATGCCACGCAATTGAAAGCCGGTGAAATTCAGGTCATGAGTGCCGGCACTGGAATTTTTCATAGTGAGTACAATCCGGATCCAGACAAGATTTTGAAATTTCTGCAAATCTGGGTTTTTCCCTCCACACGGAATACCACGCCCCGATACAGTCAGATTTCGTTGGAAGGTCTGGCAAAACCCGACACCTTGTATCAAATCGTTTCCCCGAATGCAGATGACGACGGTGCTTGGATAGGCCAGCAAGCTTGGTTCCATTTGGGAGACCTGTCCAAGGGTTGGGAAGGAAGTTATGAACTGAAAGGTCGCAATACCGGTGTCTATGTTTTCGTGCTCGAAGGCAAGGTCAACATCTCCGGACAAGAACTCGGTCGACGCGACGGACTGGGTGTTTACGAAATAAATAAACTCGATATCCGTTCGGAAGAACCCTCCAGAATCTTACTGATGGAGGTCCCCATGGATGCAACTAACAACAAATAAACAATCTTATGAAAGCAATCAAATCTTTTTTTGCAACGGATTCAAAATCCTGGGCTTTATTTTTCGTTCGTTTGGCGCTTGGCGTCGTTATTCTTCCCCATGGCATGCAGAAAGCATTAGGCATGTTTGGCGGTTACGGCATTGAAGGAACCCTTGGTTTCTTTGGATCGATGGGCATGCCCGTTGTTCTTGGAGTATTGGTCATTCTGGCTGAATTCGTTGGCCCCATCGGTGTTCTTTTAGGTCTTGGAACGCGCTTCATGGCTTTTGCCATAGCCATTGAAATGACAGGTGCCATGATTCTGGGCGGTCACATCCACAACGGTTTCTTTATGAATTGGTTTCATAATCAGCCCGGTGAAGGGATTGAATACTTTATACTGGTCATTGGTTCCGCGCTCGCACTGATGCTTGGCGGTGCCGGGAAATTCGGTCTGGACAACTTGATTTCCAAGAAGCTGAAATCTTAACCAAATACTTCCTGCAACACCGCCAGCGATTTGATGGTCGGAAATTCGGTTAGATGCATGCGATAATAATTGATCATCTGATTCAGAATTTCCACCCGTTCGCGGTGGTCGAAACGGTAGGCGGACAGATTGTCGAAACTGATGCGCATCAATTGCGCGAAATCCTCAGCCTGCTCAGGACTGAGCCAAGCATTGTGAAAGGGCCGTGTCGGAACGAAGCAACCTCCTTGGAGGTCAAAATACCAGTTCGGACGCTGCTCTTCTACATTTGGGTAGAAACCTAAATATCGGGTCAGTTTGATAAGGAATACGAGGTGAAAGTTTGCCAACCCTTTTTCGCACAAGTCCAGAAATTGAACGGACCGAAGCAGATAATCGAACAAGGCAGGATTCTTTTCCGATTCCCGAAGGGAGCGGTACAATACTTCAGCCAGAAACAAGGCAATGGTATTTTTTACCGGGTCCATCGGAATTCCGGTAAATGGAAAAATGGAACGGACTTCTTTGATGCGTTGCAGCGAACGGTTCGCATGATGGTCTGCTTCGATTTCGACCAGTGACAACGATTGGAAGAAGGCTCCCCGAAGCGAAGACCTCTTGCTGTGTGAGTTGCTGACTAAGTAACTGATTCGGCCAAAATCTTCGGTATACACATGCACGATGTTCGTCGAATCGTTGTAGGACTGACAGTGCAGAACGATGGCTCTTACCTTGATCAGCATGGATGATTAGAACGAAACCGATCCGCCTACCAATGCAGTGAAACCGTGAACCGGATAACCGAAATATACTTGATAGCGTTGATCCAGCAAATTATTTACGTGCATGAAAATGCCCACTTCTTTGCTCATTTTGTAGTTTGCACCGAAACTCAAGTCGTTTATGGCATCCGTACTTTTGCAGAAATCTGTGTTTGTAGGTTGGTAACGAAGGGCTTCCAATCGGTAGTCGGCAAAAAGGGTCAACTTTTCCACCGGTTGTACATCAGCACGCAATCGAGCTTCCACGCCGGGTTTGTACCACGCTTTCCGGCCGTTGGCAGCCAGTTGTGCATCGATAGAGGCTATGTCGCTGTAGTTCATATAAACATTATACCGGAGACTTCCCAAGATAGTTAGCAGATTTTCAACGGAGTATTCACCATTGATCTCCGCACGGAGTTGGGTGGATGTCATATATTCCACTGTAAAGAGATGACCGCCGGCATTGTTCACGCCAGCGGTACCTATCATGGCATTCGTGAAAAACGGTGCATCCTTGGTTTTGTTCACTCCGATTTCAGGGCTGATTCGCAGATTTGAAAGGGGCCTGAAATCAAGTCCGGCAGTCAGGTCGAATAGCTTCCAGGTGGAGCGCAAACGAATGGATGGGTCCAACCAAGGATTAAGTGCAATGCCTTCCCGGGAGGACATGGGCTCGACTCCTCCGTCCAGTACAAATCGAAGCACCGTTTTCTTGCTCAGTGGCGTGATGGCAGAAGCTACTAAGTTCGGTCGAACCGATTCCCGAATTAAGGATGGAATGGAGAGTTTCAATCCACCCGTAAACATCCAGTTTCTGTAAAAAAGTGTCGCATTGGGCGATAGTTCCAAATAATCCCTGTTCTCAAATTCAGTAGCTAAACTCGGTGGGTAATTTGGAGTGGTAGCGTCGATGTCATAAGAAACGGGCAAGCGGTAGCTGAAATTTCGAATTTTAGCATCCACTCCCAATCTCACCCTGTCATTCAGTTCGTATTTGAGCGATCCGGTCAACTGGATTTCACTTTCAGCACCGCCTTTGCTGCCCGTGGGCAAATTGACGGAGGAACTAACCCCGTTGCCTAAACGGAAAAGATGACCTTCGGACTTTACGGACCAAGAAACCGGGTTTTCCAAATCCTGCGATTTTAGGCCGAAGGTGAAGTATCCGTCTGTAGACCATTGCTTGTCGGGACTATTCAACGTAGATACACCTGTTGTATCCCACTTGCCATAATAGTTCCAGAAATTAAACCGCTCACCAAGGCTTGCCTCCAGTGCTGTTTTAGTCGTGGTTGCCTTGTAATTCATCAAGAAATGGTTCTCGGCATTGTAGGCTTCGTTCGTTTCGCCCGAAGGGAAAAGGACGTCACCGAAAATGGACCGGTGTCTGAAATTGACGTCGAACGACTGCGTGGCTGACCGAACCAGATTCAGTTGAACATCGCCTAAGAAAGACCGATGGCTGCCAACACCCAAACGTGCGTACCCGACCTGTTTGACAGAAGGAAATTCTTGTTGAATACCTGCAGCAGGCAAGGGATTGTATTCACCTTTCAGAGAAGCAGGGCTCTCTGCGATGGAATAAATCATAGGTTGCTTTGTTTCAGCCTGTTGCTCGATGCCTGGGAGCACCAAAATGCGTTCTACCGGTTCCAGCACCGGTTGGAATTTTTTGTCCACCGAACCGTCCGAATTGGAGATGCTGTCCTTGACAGGCGCGGTGGTTTTCGGTTTCGTCTGTTTGGCCGGGAACGCTGTCAGGGTGGCAAGTAGCAGACTGCAGGTCAGTGTGAGTATCGTAGAGGTTCTCATAATCAATTGCTTCGTTGGGCCAGACTTTTCAAACGACTGACAATCATATCCTGAACGTCATTTTTAACTAAGTAATTCTGCTTCAGGCTGTTCAGGTATTGTCTAGCCTGAACATCGTTTCCCCGCTTAATGCAAATATCTGCCATCAGGATGGAGGAACGCGCCAACCAGTAGGATTGCGAAGAACCTTCTGTCAGGAATTCCTGAATGGCTTTTTCGGAATCCTTGTCGTTGCCTTCAGTGAACAGGCATTCTGCCAGCCGGAAACGGGCTTCAGCTCCGAAAGCCGTTTGGGAATCGGCTCCGAGTGTTTTAAAATCTGTTTTTGCAAGTTCGTTTTGCCCGTCGTTTAAGAGTGACATGCCCTTATAATAGAGGGCTTCACGTTGCATGTCGGTACCCGGATTTTCGTCGTTCAGCATTCGGTTCGCAGCGTCTAAAGCACCAATGTACAATTCCAGATTGTACGAACAGCGGATAATGCCCAAGCTGGCTGTCAAGCGAGTTTGTCGGTCTGCTGCCAGATTTTCCAGCTTCTGATAAGCTTCCAGCGCCAAGGCGTAGTCTTTGATTGCATAAAATCCTTCAGCCTGAAGCTTGGCGGCGGGAATCTGATACTTGTTACCGATTTTGGAAATGACTGAATCCAGTTCGGCCATGCCTTCTTTTGTCTTGCCAGTGTTGAGCAGCAGACGCCCCATTTGATAATGGCTTTCTATTCGGAATGCACCGGAAGGGAAATTGCTCAGGTAAAAAAGATATCCATTGATGGCTTCTGTAGGTTTGTTTGCTTCCCGGGCAGATTCTGCAGTCATGAAAGCCAGAGAATCTTGCTCACCGGTTTCAATCTTGAGGATGCCATGAAGTCCTGCCGTATAACTGAGGTAGTTGCTGACGGTATTGTTCGTAACGAAAATGGCTTTTAACCCTTTAAGCGCTGCTTGGGCTTCTTCGCTTCCGGGATAAAGTTCGATAACTTTTTTGTAGGCAGCAATGGCTTCATCTGTTTTTCCCTGTTCGGTCAGGATGGTGGCCATTTGCAGGCTGGAAGTGCGTGAGAGCGGAGACTCTTTGCAAAGTTTCAGCAACTTGGCAAAGGCAGTTCCGGCCAGATCGGTCTGTTTGAGCAGTAAATACGTGCTCCCCAGCTCATAAAGTGCTTTGTCCAAGAAAATGGATTGGGGATATTTTTTATCAAACGTGCTCAGCAAGTCGGTTTTTCCTTTGTACAGTTTGCGAGCTCCCTGACAGATGGCCAGCTGGTAGGTGGCATAATCATTTCCTGCAGTTTGGCTCCATTGGGCCGATTGATAAGCCTTTTCAGCCTTGGCAATATCTTTAGCCTGGAAATAGCAGTCCCCGATGCGGTTTAAGGCGTCGGTATAAGTTTTCTCTTTTTTCACCCCAGTCTGTGCCGTATACTTTTCGAACCATGGACGAGCGTCAGCATAAAGCCCTTGATTAAAATAGGAATACCCCAATTGGTAAGACACGATGGTGGCTGCTTTCATCTTGACGCTTTTTGGATCCTGGGCGAACGTCTTGAAATCTTCCGCAGCTTCTTTAAGGAAACCAAGGCGGTAATTGCATTCTCCCTTCCAGTACATCAATTCATTCATCGGAGCATTCAACTCGATGCCAAGCACGGCCGATTTTGTAAAAAGCTGTAGGGCTTCCGTAAAATTCTGGGCGTTGTATTTTTCCATTCCCGAGAGGAACAGCAACTTGTATTTTGTCTGAAGCATTTTTGGCCCGGGATCCGGCAGTGCATCAATCGATGCTAGCGAGCCTGTGAAGTCTTTGGAGGATAAATAGACTTCAGCCAGGAAGTTGTTGACAGATGCCGAGAATTCTGAAGAGGGGAATTCAGTCAGGATTCGTTGAAAAGCTTTGGCTTGTTCATTAAAGGGTGAATAGGAATTCTGGTAACACAACAAGGCGTAATTGTATAAAGCTTTTTCCTGAGTAGGTCTGTCGAAAGCCATATTGGAAGCCTGTTCAAAGCTCATCCGAGCCTGATCTTTTTTGTCCTGTTTCAGATAGCAAAGGCCAATATGGTAGATAGCGCTCTGTGTAATGGCATCCTCCACACCGGAAGCCTGTGTCAGGTAATTGATGGCTGACGGATAGTTACGCTGGGAATAATAATTGATGCCGACTCGGTACAAATCCGAGCGATGCAGATGCATCGTCATGGCCATGTATTCCTGATAGTATTGCAGGGAAAGGCTGTAGCGCTTCTTATCAAACCAGGCGGCCCCAAGCAACCGAACCAGTTCCATTTTCTGTTCAGGCGTTGGTTTCATCTTAAGCATGGAGTCTGCCTGAACGGTCATTTCATCAAATTTACCGTCAATGTACAGAAGCTGAAGCTTAAAGTAATCCGTCACATTCTTGTATTGATCCTGATCGCTTACCTTTTCAAAACCGTCTCTGGCTTCCTGAATCTTTCCGTCGGCATAATCCATGTAAGCTAGAAAGTATGTAGCAGAAGGCGTGTAGCGGTTTTCACCTTGTATGATCTGGGTGAAAAGATTCCTGGCAGTGGTATAGTCTTTCAGTTGCAGGGAAGTATATGCATAACGAAAGCGGTATTCATCGACTTCAGACCGAGGCAGGATGGATTCCGGGCAACGTTTGAAAAACGAAAGTGCGTCTTCGTACTGTTCAGCATTCAGGGCTGTGCAACCCAATAAGTAATATGCTTTTGCCAGTTTCACCGACAGGGGAAAATCTTTGATGAAGCGGATCAGCAACAGGCTAGCATCCCGTTTATCGAGTTCCCAGGAAACAGTAGCCAATAAGAAGCTGGCCTCTTCCAAAAACAGTGGGTTCCTGGAATTGTCAAACCAGGTGGCAATGCTTCTGTAACAGGCAGGGAACTCCTTTTCCCGATATTGCTCGTTGGCCAGAAAAAAAAGCTCGTCGGGATCATCCTTTGAGCGGATTTTCTGTGAGAAAATTGGGCCGGCTGCCATTAAAAAAAGCAGTGTTACCCATAAAAAACGATTCATGTAGTTTCCTTTAAAAATGCAATGATACCCTTTTTTATTGAATCCAGCCCAAAGTCATGAGGTGAAATAGTGTTAAGCTTCATGAAAAAGGCTTCCTGAACATCGTCTGCAGCACAAAGCGGGGACAAATTTTTCACTTGAGCCGTAAAGAGCAAATCTAAGGTATGAATGATCATTCCTGAGTACTCATAGAGGTTGGGAATGGATTGAAAAAATCGGATGTCGGTGAGTTCGAGATTCAGTTCCTCCTTGATTTCGCGTTGAAGCGCCTCCTCGCCCGATTCATACAGATCGACAAACCCACCTGGCAAGTCAAGTGTGCCTTTGGCAGGATCGTGCGCTCTGCGGCAGACTAGCAGATCTCCATCCTTGTTTTGGATAAAGCACGCCACAGCCGCACTTGGGTTGCCATAATACGTGAAGCCACAATCCGCACAATGCTTGGATTTAAAATTATTTATTTCCCAATGTGCTGAACCGCAGACAGGGCAGAATCTGAATTTTTGAAGGGGGTGTGTTTCCATCTTTTTATTTTTAGTGAACCATCACCTTACAGCTCGTTCTTTCCCCACCATCAATCGGCATCCAAGAAACGATATAAACTCCTGATTTTACTGGAATTCGGGTATACGTCTTGAGTATTTCCTTCTGGAACACGATTTTCCCAGAGAGGCTGTAAACAGTTACAGTTGCTTTGATATCCGGTGTTTTCAGAATTACAATCGCCTGTTCCGCATTGATGACACGTACTCCATCCTTTGTTTCGGCCGAAGGCATGGAACTTGGACTTCCGGATGACGAAGCCCCAGGAGGTAAAACGAACATCCACTGTCGGTGACTCACAGCCGGACTTGATCCATAGGCGTAGAGTCCTACCTGAGTACCCACTGCATTGCTTTCACCGGAGAGGTCAAGTGCATTTCCTGTTAGTTGCGATAGCACACTGTAACAACCGTCACCGACACTTTCGATGTTGAAAATCTGCCCCGAAAGGTTGGTCAAAGACGAAGCTACCGAGTTGTAAACTCCTGCGTCGGTCAGTGTTCTGCCGGCAAGGTTGCGAATATAATAGCCGGTAGCACCGGCAGTCAGAGTCCAGAGTTGACTGGAGTCTCCGTAAACGAAAGCATCAATGGTCACATTTTCTGCTGTTGAACGCAATGGTAGGCTGGCCGTTCGTGAAAGGATCAGGTAGGGCGTTCCAGTGCGGAACCCATTTTGAACGGGAGCAGATCCCGACAATGGTAGTACAACGGTGGTTATGCTATAAGGTGACAAATTGAGGATCAGGTTGGAATCCTTCAGTAGGTAAGTGGAGCAGGCGCTGTTGTTTTCGGTTTCTGAGGTTCGAGTAACGCTGACTGGTTGCCCGGGAAGCTTAAACATGCGCAAATCAATCTGATGGCACGCCTTCATGGCAGAATTGTTCAGCGTCACTATAATCAGCGAATCGCCGGATGGACTCAATGCCGCAAGCATTTGGTCACTGGGCACCGACAAGAATCTGGACCCCCTGTTTATGTAACGGCTCAACTGCTGGTGGATGTAGAAATTCTTCACCCGTTGGTAGGATTGTGTGGTGAAATTCCCATTGATCAAGCACCACTGGTCGTTCCCTTCTTCCATATACTGCCAATCAACCCATGCTTCAGGACGGATGTACCGAATGTCATCCATCAGTTTTTGTACCAACGACAGATTGCCGCTGATTCCGCTTCCTCCTGATCCAACTTCGCTCATCCATAGCGGCATGTCGTACGCGGTGGAAAGTGCGCGGAGGTTGGCTCTGGCTTGATTGGTTGCTGTATAGGAATGGGTATTCATTTGCCCGATCAATCCAAGTGCCGTGCCGTCCGCTATAAAAGCCTTGAAGCCTGTTACTGCTTGAGCCACACTGGTTTCGTCGGATGCCGAGATGACGGTTTTAAGGCCAGAAGCCTTGAGAACAGGGGAAAGGACTTTCAGAAACTGAATCTGCGAGGTCAAGTTGAAGTGACAACCCTCCTGTCCGCCGTTTGCCGACCAGTAACTGGTAACCGATTCATTGAAGGGCTCCAGCGTTTTGAACTCCAGATTGAACGAATCCTTGTAAAATCGGCATACATCCACCAGATATTGAGCAAAAGCCTGATAGTATTCAGGTTTTAAATTATCGGTCGAACCCGAGGTGTTGCCTGCGCAGCAACCGCTGTAGGTCATATAATAAGGTGGTGAGTTGCTGAACGCTTCGAAAACAGCATCCGGTCGCTTTGCCTTGATTTTCAGCATAATTTTCCGTTGGGCTGCATCTCTGTTCCAGTTGTAATCCACATTGGCTGAATCCTTGAACCCTTCCATTTCTGCCCGTAAACCTTTTCCGCTTCCCATGTGGTGCGGAGTGCAATTCCTGTTCAGCGGATCGTCACCGCCGCCGATGTTGTAGCGGAAGATCGAGTAGTTCAAACCCGTGGGACTGACCAGCCAATCCACGATCTGATCAATTTTTGCGTCGCTCCACTTGCCGCACATGTTTGCCCACCAACAGAGCGAAACGCCCCAACCGTCAAAGGTTTTGCTGAACACCGCATTCGGATCGATCAGGTATCTTGCCGTATCGGCAGGGATGGAAATCGCCTTTTCGGAAATGTACCAGTAATGGTTGCTGTCAGCTCCTGACTTGTCCGAATAAACAAAGGCCCCGGATGTAGTGTTGTCCGTTCCAAGGTATTTTCCGTTGGATTTACATTTCAGTCTGACAAATGCGGCTGAAACCTTTTCAATAGCATATTTTGATGCATTCGTGGTGGAGTCCGTTATAAAATAGGTGTTCCAGCTACCGCTCAGTGCCAGGTATTTCTGTTGGCCGGCCTGTTTGATCCAGTAAGAACCTGCTCCATCAGATACAAACTGTAGGAGCTGAGTCCCATCGCCAAGGGCTACCTGAAGCGTGGCTCTACCGTCCGTCGCATTTCCCAGTACATTCCCGGAAGAATGGAAAAGGTAATACCGTGTAGCAGGATTGGGTGTTGTTACTTGCGACCGTGCCGTCATAGGCAATAGGGCAAGCAGAACTAGCATCAGGAACCTGCCGGTGTGGATTGGAAACATTTTGTCGGAGTTTTTTAGATAAAACAAAAGTACGACAAAATTGGGAGGTGGAGATGGAAAGAATCCGAAATGCCTGGGGGAAGGTTGTTTCGGTTGATTTGTATATTGGAATTTTAAGATGTTTGTTGCAACGTCTGGGGCGTGCTTAGGTTGCGAGGTGTCAGGTTTGGGGGTTCAGTCGATCGGGACTGGTCGGCGGCGCGGCCCGGGCACAAAAATTTTGTCTCTCCGAGCCTGCAATATTTTGTTTTGCCCAGCCCACACCACCTCGGG
>Ga0209430_1001162_pt1 | contig 20685 bp, 14 predicted proteins | sample BarGraIncub1133A_FD_184504 | JGI IMG/M metagenome (GOLD analysis project Ga0209430, IMG submission 184504) | Arctic peat soil microbial communities from Barrow, Alaska - Barrow Graham LP Incubations 11-33A (SPAdes) (version 2) | ecosystem: Environmental > Terrestrial > Soil > Wetlands > Peat... | reverse complement strand
AGTATGCTCACAATAGCAAATATCATGAGGATAATTACATTCATTCCAAATATCATATCCATACATTCCAGGATGATCCTTATATCGTTCCACTAGTTTTTTAAGAAAATTCCCAGCTAATTCTTTTCCCAGGGGCGAATCAAGACATACTCCGCCGTGACCAAATCCCCCTGTAGCGCTACTTCCTCCCATATAACTTTTAGAAAGTTTTCCAGTTGAATCCACTGCCAATATCTCTGGATATTTACGATATAACCATTCCGGTGCAGAAGTTACCATCTCAGCAATTATAGTACGTATCCCGTATTTTGCTGCTAAATCAAGCTGCATATCATAATCTGCCCAATCATATATACCTGGTGCTATTTCAATTGAACCCCACATAAACCAGTGTCTAAAAATATTCATTCCATCTTTGCTTGCTTGAGCATAATCGCGTTCCCAATCCTGACGTGGAGGATTGGATTTACGAAAATAAACTGCTCCATAAGATACTTGATTATGTTGCATTTCCATTATTTTATAACCTCCTTTAATTCATTTATTAGAACTTTCCATTTCAACCGAAACTACTTCCCAAACATCAAGTCTATCTATTGTACATTCTACATAGGAATTCTTTTGCTCAAATTTTACACATTTCTCATCAATTAAAGCCGTAACTTTACTTACATTCATTCCATCTTTTAAAGCAAGCTTTATTTTGATGTCATGCAGCGGAGTGCAGTTAGATAGAGGACGTTGTCCTACTCCATTAACTAAGTGAACTAATATCGTATTATCTTTCTCATAAACAACTAACTGTAATCCATTAAAGTGAGTGACCGAAATCTTTTTATTATCTCCAAGCAAAAGATTTATTACATTCTCTAGAAACCTATAATGTTCATCTAATTTATAATCTTGAATTAGCAGACTTAATTGAAAAGGGATATATACAGAACTACCCTTACCATATTGATTCATCACACATAGAGGTATATCTGTATAAGGTACGGGAATACTCGATCGTTCAGGGGGTGCACCTACACTTTCTAATGGTGAAAACGGAGGTACCAGTGTAGCTAGAACTTTTGTGCCTATTAGAGCTTCACAATAAGTTACTATGCCTCGGTGAGCAATTATTGGAGTTTCTTCCATTCCAAGTTGAAGCGGATTATTTTCACCCTCAAACCTTAAATAGGAAGCAACTAAAGACTCACTATGATAGACTCTTTTTTTGATCCCTATTAACTCATAAAGCTCACTCCATTCCTCAGGAACTGACCCTTCAACAACTATATTTCCTCCCTGCTGTACATATTCAATTATATTAGTTATAAATTTCCTGTTATATTTGAAACCCTCAGGTATAATTACCACTCTAAAATCAGCAAGCCGTTTAATAGTTGCCTGTTCATCTAAAAGTACTTCGAATGGTACTTGTTTGTTAATAAGCCCCTCAGCCCAGCCTTCAGCTGAACGATCTGCATTCCATATCAAGGCAACCTGCGCTACAGAAAAAGCGCCAAACATTTGATTTTCAGCCTTTTTAATCATATGGTTAATTTGGCTTACTGATTTTATAATACGCTTATCTCCAATGGTATCTGGGAACCCTGTGATAGAATGCCATATATAGCCACCATTTGCAGGAATTTGGCTCATCCAGAACAAGTGTTCTGCAGGAGGTAATCCAGTGTGTCTCCAATCCATTCCTGGACAAGAGTGAATAATCCCGAACGGTGAAGGTCTGTCTTGCATTGAACGGCCTAATTTAATAGCTAAAGCAGGTTTCCAGAATTGAGGAATGTTTTTATACCCTAAAGACAATACATCCTGAGGTTCTGTACATAACATATCTGCTGTAGCAACTCGATCAAATAAATTATCTTTGTAAAGATTATAATATAATATAAGAGGCATATCTGGTTTCTTTTCTTTCATTAACTTATACAATTTCCCGATATTGTCTCGCATGCAGCGTGTTCCCCAGTCTGATTCATACTGTGCTGCATCTATTGGTAACTCTTTACCATAAACATCTCTATATTTACGTTTACATTCATCACAATTGCAAGGTATAGGGTTTGGTGCATTAAAAAATATTCCATCAATATCGTAATTGTCCAGTACCTCTGAAAATACTGGCATAGCTACACCCTCATTTCTGTAACCCCCATTAATACAAGTAGATACTAATAAGGACCACTTGCCTGGTCTTTTAGAGCCTATGATTTGTGGTTCTCCTTTTGAGTCTCTTACAAACCACTGAGGCTTATTTTGATAAACACTATCATCTGCTTTACTGAAGTCAAACCGTGCCACCACACGTATACTTTTTTTATGGCATTCCTCAATGATTCTCTCTAAAAGATCAAATTTACTAGGGAGATATTCATTGATATAATGATATTTTACTTTTGAGGGATACCAAGCATAAATTCCCCCTACATTCATTACTAAAACATTAGCTCCCATTTCATCCATTTGCTCTGCCAATTGTATAGGATCCATTTTAGGTGTATCTAAAACTTGCAGGTTTGTTTGAATAACACGTAATGGTTTTTTCCACCATAGCTGCTGATCATTTTCCATGGTTATACCTACCTTTCTATAGTTTTATAAAGTTTATTTCATAAGATAGTGGATTCACGATAACCATCGCAAATCCACATATCAACATTTTAATATAATAATTACTTACTTAAAAAATCTTTATAAGATTGAGCAAACTCCTTAAAGGCCTTTTGTAAATCTGGATTATCATTAAGTTTCTTTACATAAGTCTTAAATTCAGCCATAGAAATTTGACCAACAACAGCTTTTGTCTGCATTGCTGTAAATTCATCATCAAACTTTGGCCATGTTTGTCCCCAAGTTGTCGAAATAAGAGTATTATTGAATAGATTTATCTTTCCCACTTCATCATAAATACCAACTTCTTTTTCCTTGGCATCATTATAGGCTTTAGGTGCGCTTGCACTCCAAACTTTACCCCATTTTGAATAAGCTAATACTCCTGCACCTTTGCTTGTAACATTTACTTCCTTAATTCCTTGGGCAGTTAGTATTTTAGCACCATCTACTTCTTTATAATGCACATCCTTAATTCCATAATAGCCCAAGTCATTCAGTTCTGTAGAAGCTGTTTGATCAAAATATTTAAGTATTTTTTTGACCTTTTCTTCTGGTACTTTTTTAGAAATATAATAGCCACCAGCAACACCAGTATTAAGTTCTACAGCTGGACCTTTAGGTCCTTGTAGCGTTAGATTAACTAATTTAGCACCAGGTTGAGTCTTATTTAATGTCTTTTCCCATTCATAATCCCACCAAATACTTCTTGTATATGATGCGGCTGTACCTGTTGTAAATAACTCAATTGCCTGAGTATCCTTAATGCTAGCAAACTCTTTAGCCATTAATCCTTCTGAATATAATTTTCTAAACCATTCAATCATATCTGTATATCCTGGTGTTAGGCGGGTTTCAACAAGACCACCTTCTGCATTATTATAAGGATCAAGCGCCCCAAAAGCTGCATCAAACATTCCAGTAGGAACTGATGATGAAAGTAAACCAATTGTATCTTTCTTACCGTTTCCATCAAGATCTGAACTAACAATCTTCTTTAAAGCAGCTTCATACTCATCAAGTGTTTTTGGGGCTGGAATATTTAATTTATCCAACCAATCTTGGCGTATTTTTATTCCTCCATCCATACGTGAACGGGATCTAGGTACAGCATATATTTTCTTATCAAGCGATAGATATTTAAACGCATCAGGAGCAAGGTTCTTCTTAAAGTTTGGATATTCACTTAAGTCTCCTAAAAATCCTGTTATATCCCAAAATGCTCCATTTTGAATTCCAGTAATTAAAGTTGGGCTACGTAAATCTGGTACTGCAGAAACTTCCGGTATATTGCCAGAATTAAGCATTAGACTATATTTAGTTTGAAAATCTGCACTCGGTATCCATTCCATATCCAATTTTGTATTAGTTTTCTTCTGCCATTCAGTCCAAAAAGGATCACTTAAACTTGGAGGATCTGAATAAAGTGCAGCTACCATTTTAAATTCCAAAGGAGCATTACTCTTATCTTTTTCATTCGTACCACTTACTGATTTTGAGGAATTACATCCTGATAGCATACCTGTTAACATAAATACGGACATTGATATAGAGAAGTTTTTTACCCATTTACTATTCATTTATATTTCACCCCTTATTTCTATTTTAATTATTTATCCCTTGATAGCACCAATCATGACACCTTGTGCAAAGTATTTTTGTACAAAAGGGTATACCACAAGAATAGGTAGTATACTTAAGATAATTGCTGCCATTTTTATTGTTTCTTGTGGTAAGATAGTTTCATCACCACCACCACCAAATCCGACAGATCCAGAATCAATGATCATACTTTTTATAAGTACTTGAAGGGTCCATTTCTTTGTGTCTGTTAGGTAAATCATCGCATTAAAATAAGTATTCCAATGGCCCACTGCAAAGAATAGTGCAAAGGCAGCAAGAGAGGCTTTTGACAATGGTATAATAATTCGAAAAAAGACACCAATCTCGTTACATCCATCAATCCTCGCTGATTCCTCTAATTCAGGTGGAATAGATTCCATAAAACTTTTTACTACTATTAAGCTCCATGCATTCGTAAGTCCTGGTATAATTAAAGACCATAAGGAATTGAGTAATCCTACATTTTTTACCAGAATATAAGCTGGTAAAATACCTGCATTAAAAACTAATGTAAATACTACTGCTTTCATGAATAACGAATGCCCTGGCATTGCTTTTTTAGATAGCCCATAAGCTGCAGTAAAAGTAAATACAAGATTAAGACATGTACCAACTACTGTTATGAATAATGTACTATTTAAAGAATTTATAAAACTATTTGAAGAAAGTATAAATTTATAAGATTCTAATGACCATTTTGCTGGCAATAAAGAAAACTTTAATGGGACATATACTTCTGGAGCTGTAAATGACATACTGAAAACATAAATAAATGGAAAAATACATATTAGAGAAACAATAATTAGTAACGTATAATTAATATAATCTCCTATGGTCAAATGTCTGGCTTTATAAAAGCTCAAAAGATCTCCTCCTTTCATTACATATTTTTTATGTGTACATTCTAGTAAATACCCTCATCACCTATCTTTTTAGCCAAATAGTTAGCTGACAATACAAATGTTAAACCTACCAAGCTTTTGAAAAAGCCAACTGCTATACCTAAACTCATTTGTCCATTTTGAATACCTTGTGTAAATGCATATGTATCGAACACTTCTGCGACATCTCTTACTAAAGGATTTGCCATTAATAACACCTGCTCGAAACCTACATCAAAAATTGCTCCCAAACGCAAAATCAATAGAATTACGATAGTAGGGCGGATACTAGGTAAAGTAATATGCCATATTTGTTTCATTCGGCTAGCTCCATCCATAACAGCTGCTTCATAAAGTTGAACATCAATACCTGCTATTGCTGCTAGAAAAAGTATCGTTCCCCATCCCGTTTCCTTCCATATATTTTGAAATACAATTAATAACCAAAAGAACTTTTTCTCAGTCAAAAATGAAACAGGTTGAAAATTCATCGTAACTAAAAGTTTATTAACCAATCCTACATTAGAGGAGAGCATGAAAAATGTTAAACTAACAATAACAACCCAGGAAAGAAAATGTGGAAGATAGATAATAGATTGCATGATTCGCTTAAATGGAGCACGCCGTACTTCATTCAACATTAAAGATATAATTATTGGTAGGGGGAAAAATAGTATTAAGCTTAGCATATTAATAACAATTGTATTTCTTAACATAATTAAGAAAAACGGATCAGCAAATAAATCTGTAAAATGCTTTAACCCAACCCACTTGCTTCCCAAGATACCAGTATAAAAATTGTACTCCTTAAAAGCTAATAGTAATCCCCACATTGGTACAAATTTAAAGATTAGTATATAAATCAAGCCTGGTATGGTTAATAAGTATAGGTAACGATACTGGTAAATACGCGAATTTAAACTAGATTTTTTTTTAATCATAGGTTCACCCTGGCGATTAATCTGATTTAACTCTGCTATTTTGAACACCTCCTTTCTGAACAACTTGTATGCTAATACATAAATTAACATACAGATTGATTCGATATCGTTTACATTAAATATACTATTACATTCTCTATGCTGTGAACTGTCAATTCTTCACTTATTGCACAAAAGTAAAGAATTGACAGTCAGTAATAATATTACATTTGGGGGTTCTTAAAAAAATTAGTATGGATGTTTCTCCATACTAATTCTAAGCACCTTGTTATTATTTTAAATTTACAGATATTTATAAAAAACATACTAAATATTCTTTTTATTTATTAACCACATTAATAAAATTATTATCTAAAAATTGTTTAAAATTATTAACTGCAATATTCATAAGTCTTTGTCTTGATTCTTTTGGCGCCCATGATATATGCGGTGTGATTATGCAGTTTTTTGCTTTAAGTAAAGGATTATCCATCTTTATAGGTTCAGTTGATACTACATCCACTGCAGCTCCAGAAACTTTACCACTATTTAATGCATCTGCTAAATCCTGCTCTACAATTAGTGGACCTCTTGAATTATTTAAAATCATTACTCCATTTTTCATTTTATCAATGGAAGCTTTATTTATAATACCTGTATTACTTTCAAATAAAGGGCAATGCAGGCTTATTACATCTGAATATTTTAGTAATTCATCCATTTCAGCATATTTTAAATTCTCATTTTCTAATTTAGTATTCTTATAAAGATCATATGCTAAAACTTTCATTCCAAATGCTTGGGCTATGACCCCCACCGATTGACCTATCCGTCCATATCCTACAATACCAATTGTTTTTCCAGCAAGTTCGATAAGAGGGTAATTCCAAAAACACCAGTCTGCATTATTTGTCCATGCTCCCTTTTTTACTTCTTCACTATGTGCCCATACATGATGACACATCTCAAGTAATAGTGCAAAAGCCATCTGTGCAACAGCAGTAGTTCCATATGTAGGAATATTAGTTACAATGATTCCAAGTTCTTTTGCAGCTTGTACATCTACCACATTATATCCCGTTGCTAAAACACAAATAAATTTTAACTTATCCAGTCTCTTTAATGTTTGAGCTTTGAGTGGAGTTTTATTTACAAATATAATCTCAGCATCCCCTGCTCTATCAATAATTTTACTTTCAATAGTTTTAGTTTCTTCTTTTGGGTCATATGTTGTTCTATCGTATACTGTTAATTCCCCATACTTTTTTAACTCATCCCAGCTTAAATCTCCTGGATTTAAGGTATATCCATCTAACACAACTATTTTCATATTCTATACCACCTTTGTTTTAAATTAAAGTTTTGCCCATGCTAAGTTTAAAACTCTTTTTCCATTTGCTATTACTAAATCAGGGTCTTCATCGCCAAAAGGTTTTACTTCAAAACTTAATATTGGTCTTTTCTCCTCATTAAAAAAATCTATTGATTTCAATACTCTTAGGAAATTTACTAACTCATCTACATTATTTTCACCATTAGGGAACCCAAATCGTGGATGATTATCACCATAGGCAGGCATTTTAGAATCTTTAACCACGCAGTTTCCAATGTGTGCATGTACTATGTAGTCTTTTATTGGAAGTATTGATTCCTCTGCTGTTTCACCAATTAGTGGAAGATGGCTTAAATCAACTAGGAGACCAAAATTATCATATTCTCTTGTGATTTCACTTGCATATATTTTTGCAAGCGATATTGGCCCAACTAGTGATTTTTTATCTACATTATAGTCAAATACTTCATGAACAATTTTAATATTACCCTTAGATTTTGCATATCTACATAGTTCTTTTGTTGATATTATTAAAGCCTTATATGCTTCGTCTTTTTTATCCTCAGTATATTTGCCACTTAAAAATGCAAAGCCTACAGCTCCCATTTCAACAGCTTCATCAATTCCTTCTTTAAGTGTTTCTAATGCTTTTAATCTTCCTTCTTCATTTATGTCATTGATATTTAGTCCCGTTGTTAAAAGCCTTGGCTGACCTCCATAAGCAACTGTAAGATGAGAAGTTTCTATAATTTTCTTTGCATTATCTCTCACTGCTTTGTCTTTTATCCATGCTATTTCAACTGCATCAAAATAATCATCTGTTGCAATCTTTTTTAACGTCTCTTCAATTGGTCCCTCACCATTAATTACTGGATAAGACATAAAGTGTATAATTCCTACCTTAGCATACTTATGAATAGATTCGTTCATTTTTAAAATCTCCTTTATTTATAATATCAATTAATATAAAATCAAAATCTGAGAAGAAAACGATTAAAGCTAAAACAACCTAAACTATAATCTGTAAAAAGTAATGCACGTCTTTATATCATTTACATAGAGTATACTATTACATTGTCTATGCTGTGAACTGTCAATACATCAATTATTACTCAAAAGTAAAGAGTTGGCAGTCAGTTAAGATATTACACTATATAGTAATCTTCCTATTACTATATAGTGTACCATAGGTAAATTCATCTGTTAAAAGTCTTGGCTATCCTCCATATGCGACTTAGCATACTTATGAATTAATTCGTTCATTTTTAAAATCTCCTTTATTTATACTAGAAATAACATATAATGATATGTTTTAATTATCTAATTTTCAGTAACCTCATAATTCTTTCTGCAGTATTTTGTAAGAGTAAGTCACAATTTTCTATAGCGTGTTCAAGTGACATTGGTTTATCAACTATTGAAAAAATGCTATCAAAGCCTTTTGAATATAGTTCTTCAGCATTTTCCCCAATACCTCCTGCTATAGCTATTACAGGAATATCATATTTTTTTGCAAGTTTAGCAACCCCATAAGGGGTTTTACCATATTGAGTTTGGTAATCTATCATTCCTTCGCCGGTTATCACTAAGTCAGCATCTTTTAGCTTCTCTTCAAAAGCTGTAGTTTCTATAACTATGTCAATACCTGATTTTAGTTTTGCATTTAAAAATGCAAAGAGTCCACCGCCAAGTCCACCTGCTGCACCAGCACCTGGATAGTCCTTAATTGAAATTCCCAAGTACTTTTTAACCATTTCAGCATAATGTGATAAATTCTTATCTAATGTAATAACCATATCCATATCAGCACCCTTTTGTGGTCCGAAAATGTATGAGGTTCCATTCTCCCCACATAGTGGATTATTTACATCACAAGCAACTTCTATATTACTTTGCTTAATTCTAGCATCCATGCCAGATAAATCTATACTTTGTAGTCTATTTAATGCCCCACCACCTAAGTCTATTTCATAACCTTTTTCATCTAACAATTTAGCTCCCAATGCGTTGACCATACCAGCTCCACCATCATTGGTTGCACTACCACCTATACCTAAAATGAAATTTCTACATCCAAGATCTAAAGCATGCTTTATTATTTCTCCAGTACCATAAGTAGTTGTTAGCATTGGATTTCTTTCTTCCTTTGTAATCAATGTAATTCCAGAAGCTGATGCCATTTCAATTACTGCGGTTTTACCATCACCAAGCATGCCATAAAATGCATCAACCTCTTTTAATAGTGGACCTTTTACCTTTAATGTTAGGAGTTTTCCATTTGTGGCATCTACAAGAGATTGAACTGTACCTTCTCCACCGTCGGCCATCGGACTACTAACTATTTCAGCATCATAAAATACTTTTCTTATTCCCTTTTCTATACTTTTACACACTTCAAAAGCAGAAAGACTGCCTTTAAATGAATCAGGTGCTAAAATTATCTTCATGTCTCCTCCAAATCTATGATTTATATCTTGTTAATAACTATAAATCATACACTAAATTAAAATCGAATAGCCGATAGCTTCCAAGCCACTCTCTATATATTGTATGTCAATGAATTTCTTATGGGATTCCCACTTCATTTCTTCTTTAGATTTAGTTTTATATTCCTGAACCTTTACATTTATATCTTAATCTTTTATAAAGTATTGTCCCAATTCAATATCCCTCAGATTTGTTTCTTTAAGATATCTTAATCCAACCGCTAATTCATTCCTGATATTAATATATCCTCCTATATTTTATATATGGTCAAATATCATAATATACCTCCTCTTATTTTCTTAACATATCATTAACCTAAAAATACTATTTTGTGTCTCAATCCATTAAGTATATTTATGATATTCTTATAACACTTGCATCTCTGTTTTCAACTTTGACAACAACTGTATTGTTATCAAAGTAAATACAAGGATCACCTCTTAATATTGTACCTTTAGTAACCTTAATGAATTCAGGATTAACTCTTATCAGAGCAAGTGTATCTACTGCCTTTAACCTTCCTTCTTAATTTATATCATTGATATTTAGTCCCGTTGTTAAAAGAGGTTCTATAATTTTGTTAGCCCTTGCCATTACATCTTTATCTTTAATCCATGCTATTTCAACAGCGTCAAAGTAATCATCAGTTGCAATCTTTTTTAGTGTCTCTTCAATAGGTCCTTCACCTTTAATCACAGGATATGACATGAAGTGTATAATCCCTACTTTAGCATACTTATGAATTGATTCGTTCATTTTTAAAATCTCCTTTATCTATAATTATAATTATAGTTATCGTTTACAATAAGTATACTATCACATCGTCTATGCAGTAAACTGTTAATACATCACTTATTAGTAGCAAGCAAAGAATTGACAGTAACATTTTCTTTAAATTCTTCCGATCTTCTTCATTATTTCTATTCCATATTCCAAGTTTTCTAAAGAATGCATCATAAAACCACCGCCAGCGCTTTTTTCATATTGTTAATATCTATAGTGGTTTTTGATTGTTTCGTCATATCAATAAAATTATCCAAGCTGAGAAGCACATAGTAAATGCATTAGTTATTTTTGTGGAAAGATTCTTCAAAAGAATAGATGGATAGGGAAGCCATATAACTTGGTAGTCATAAAGCTTCCCTATTTAAATTATTCCTAACTTAACCACAAAATCAACGCCTTCTACAGAACGGGAGCTACTCCAAGCTTCAATGCCCATTTATTTAGTTCTTCTATCAAATCTTCAGTTAGCTCTATTGTCCCTGCAGCTTTAATTTTTTCTTTATTTTTTGCTGAATGTTGTCCAGGAATTTGAAGACCTACTGCCCTTGACTCCATTCTATCAATCATTTCTGATGTTCTATCCTTGAATGTTTCTAAACTCATAAGACCATCAGCTTTAATACAAATTGCTGTATGGGTTGGTTTACCTATTGCACCTGTTACTGGTTGAGGTTCATCTATAATTTGTCCTTCTGATAATATTCCAGTAATAATTTCTCCAAGAATAGTTAATCCAAACCCTTTATGTCCACCAATAGGCAATCTAGTACCTTTAGCTATTGCAGCAGGATCAGTGCTTTGATTGCCTTCAGCATCAAGTCCCCAATAAGGTGGTACACTTTCACCTGCCTTGATTTTAGACGAAAGTACTCCAAAAGAAGCATATGCCAAGCAAGCATCAAACATAATAGGATACCCTTTATTAGTTGGTGCCGCATAACTCATCGGACTAGCACCAATTACTTTTTCCTTCCTGTCTGGTGCACCCATACTAGGTGCTGCCCTAGTGATAATATAGCCAATATATCCATCTTCAGATGCCTTCTCAGGATATGGTGAACAGGCCAAAATATGATTAGTATTCCTAATAGTACAAAGTCCGATCCCATGCTCATCAGCAAGTTGCTCTGCACGATTCATGACAAACATTGCACCTATCTCACCTAGACAATTATCCCCCTCATAATTCTCCAATCCAGCATATTGATGCAATAATTTAATTGAGGGCTTAGCGTTTATTTTACCAGCCTCCAGACTTGCCAGTCTTCCTGGAAGATCATGAATATCATGATGACCTACTCCACGAATTGTTGCTCTCATAAAAACTTCAGTGGCAGTCTTAACATCTTCTTTGTTTAAACCTGATTTACAAAATAGGTTGCTGATAAATTCTTCAATTTCTAAAAGTTTAACTTTAACCATTATTATCACTCCATTCAATTTAATAGATAACTATTCATAGATAGGATTAAATGACAACCTCCTGACTCAAATTTTTATTTCAAATAAAATTACCTCCCATACATCCAATTTATCAACTGTACACTCTATCCATTGGCTATCTTGACTAAAATCAAGTACTTTTTTATTAATCAAGGTTTTTACATTCGCTACTTGTGTGCCTTCCGGAAGTTTTAGCTTTATTTTGAGATCATGGAGTGGAGTACAGTTAGATAGAGGACGTTGCCCTACCCCATTAACTAAGTGAACTAATATCGTATTATCTTTCTCATAAACAACTAGCTGTAATCCATTAAAGTGAGTAACTGAAATCTTTTTATTATCTCCTAATAGTAGGTCTATCACATTTTCCAAGAATCTATAATGTTCATCTAGTTTATACTCTTGAATTAGAAAACTTAATTGAAAAGGAATATAAACCGAACTCCCCTTTCCATAATGATTCATAACACATAAAGGTATATTAGTATAAGGAACAGGAATACTAGATCGTTCGGGAGGTGCACCAACACTTTCTAAAGGAGAAAATGGAGGTACCAATGTAGCCAGAACTTTTGTTTTAGCGAGAGCTTCACAGTAGGTTACTACACCACGGTGAGCAATTATTGGTGTTTCTTCCATTCCATGCTTAAGCGGATTGTTATCACCCTCAAAACGTAAATATGAAGCCACTAAAGATTCACTATGATACACTTCATTTTTAACACCTAATAGCTCATAAAGCTCGCTCCATTCCTCGGGAACTGACCCTTCAACAACTATATTTCCACCTAACTGTACATATTCTAATATACTATTTACGAATTTCCTGGTAAATAAAAACCCATCTGGTATAATTACCACTCTAAAAGCAGTCAAACGTTGAACAGTTGCCTGCTCATCTAAAAGTACCTCAAAAGGCACTTGTTTATTAATTAAGCCCTCAGCTAAGCCTTCAGCTGAATGATTTGCATTCCAAAGTAATGCAACTTGTGCTACAGAAACAGCACCATCCATATGTTTTTCAACCTTTTCGATCATATTGTTAATTTGGCTTATTGATTTTATAATACGCTTATCTCCAATGGTATCTGGGAACCCTGTGATTGAATGCCATATATACCCACCATTTGCAGGAATTTGACTCATCCAAAATAGATACTCTGCCTGAGGTAATCCAGTGTGCCTCCAATCCATACCTGGACAAGAGTGTATAATTCCAAATGGTGAGGGTCTATCCTTAATTGAACGTCCAAGTTTAATAGCTAATGCAGGTTTCCAAAATTGAGGAATATTTTTATATCCAAGCGACAATACATCCTGAGGTTCTGTACATAACATATCTGCTGTAGCAACTCGATCAAATAAATTATCTTTGTAAAGGTTATAATATAGTATTAGAGGCATATTAGGTTTCTTTTCTTTCATTAACTTATATAATTTGCCAATATTATCTCGCATACAGCGAGTTCCCCAATCTGATTCATATTGTGCTGCATCTGTAGGTAATTCTTTATCATAAACGACTCTATATTTTCGTTTACACGCATCACAATTACATGGTATAGGGTGTGGTGCATTAAAAAATATTCCATCTATATCGTAATTGTCCAGCACCTCAGAGAATACAGGCATTGCCACAGCGTCATTTCGATAATCACCATTAATACAAGTAGATACTAATAGTGACCACCTGCCTGGCCTTTTAGATCCTATGATTTGTGGTTCTCCCTTAGCATCTCTTACAAACCACTGCGGTTTATTTTGATAAATACTATCATCTGCTTTGCTGAAATCAAATCGTGCCACTACGCGTATGCTTTTTTTATGACATTCCTCAATAATTCTCTCTAAAAGATCAAATTCAGTAGGAAGGTATTCATTTACATAATGATATTTCACTTTTGAGGGATACCAAGCATAAATTCCTCCTACATTCATTACTAAAACATTAGCTCTCATATCATCCATTTGCTCTGCTAATCCTATAGGATCCATTTTAGGTGTATCTAAAACTTGCAGGTTTGTTTGAATGACACGTAAAGGTTCCTTCCACCATAAATTTTTATTATTTTCCATACTTGTCCTACACCTTCTTTTTTATTTTATTATAATCATTCCTGCCTCTTCCATACCTTGTTTTACGGCATCCAATAATTCCATGGTAGCTCCATCGTAATGGCCTAGTGATAAACCATCCACTCCTAGAGTACTTAATACCTTTATACTCTCCCGAATCAATTCCGGAGTAGCATTAGGTCTTGGTGCAAATGCAGCTATCAAGTCTTTATCAAAGCCAATTCCTCTTCTAATCTTCAGTATTGTATTCTTCTTTCTCTTAAATTGGTCAGGAGCACCATATTGTTCTGAATAATCGGAATCACGAACTGAGTCTAGATAATCCTTGACCATTGCAAAATCTAAGCCTGCTAACTCAGGATATTTTAAATAATTATTATATCTGAAGTCTACATTTCTATTAGCTGATTTTATAGCTTCATTTATTTCCTTGAATAGTAATGTTATGGACTTAGCTCTAAACTCCAGGAACTTATACAGTGAAGGATATTCTAGCAATAGACCTGTTTCCAGTAGGTCACTGCCCATCAACAAATGTTGTTCCATAACATTTGATGTATTACCATGAAGTACTGAATTTACCATGTTGTTGAGATTCTGTAAGTCCACCATCATTTTATCCCAATCATAACCCATGGAAATTGCTTTTTTCCTACAATGGCTGCAGAAACATCCTCCCTTAAGTACACCAAGCAGTGCCCCAACTTTATTATCTGATATATCATTCATAAACCATGGAGTTTTCACAGGTTCACCGATGGCAAATAACATCATACAGGTTTGTATAAAGTCAACATCATGATTTTTAACAGTGTCATAGAAGATTGCCCTCATATATTCCTTCACATAATCGTTATTACAGCAGAAATGATTTTCTATAATTTCGCCGTTAATATCCTTTTGTAATACATCTGGAAATTCTTTTTTTGCAACTTCACAATCAAAAAAAGTATGGGATATTTCTACACCTGTTTTTAAACATTTCGACCTTCCGTAATTCGTTAATTCATCAAGCCAATCCTTACCCTTCAGGAACTCCCTTTGAGAAAATAAGGGCTTTAGGGGGGTATTTTTGAAGTTATTTTCATCCATCATATAATAAATGCGGCTGTCCTCAGGAAGATAAAATTTTCTTTTAGGATTATGAGTATAGAAAAGACTAGTTAATGGTCTCTTCTCTTTATGCATAATTCCTACAAGATATACACTGTTTACATTACTGTGCTCCATGACATTGTTTACACATACGTCTACCCCTTCATCAGCTAAATCCCATGGATACAAACTTGCTGCAACTTCTTTAATGTTCATTTTAACAACTCCCTCATTTTAATTTAGTTATGTAATTAATTAACTAATTATTTCTATTACTTTAAATGCTCTTCTATATTCTCCTGGTGTCTTTTGTTCATAATTTTTAAAATTTCTTATGTAGGTATGAACATCTGTATAGCCTACATTTATTGCAATTTCATTTATAGTTATCTTCGATTTTGAAAGTAATGATTTACTCTGATCTACTCTGATTTTGTTTAAATAATCTGCAAAACATTTTCCAGACCTTTCTTTAAACATTCTACTAATATATGAACATGATATATCAAATTTCTCTGATAAAAACTTTAAGGATATTTCAGAGTTATAATAATCACCATTAATATAATTGAGTACTTGTTCTATTATGTCTAAATTCTGATATTCGCCTTTGTGCTGTATGTCATTGTATATATACCGGTATAAACTCAGTAGATTAGTACGGAGTTCCTCTATCGTTTCAGAGCAAACTAAGGTTATTAATTCTTTCATTTTTATATCAAATTTTAAAGATACTTCAACGGTTGTATTTATAATTTCATAATAAATAGATTTGATCATACTTATTGGGAAATTTGAATTCTTTATAACATCTAGCAATTCATTAAGTTCATTTTCTATACTATTTAAATCCCCAATTTTCAAATAATTATAAATTTTATTTTTATCGTTTAATAGATAAAAATGCTTTAAATTCAAAACATTATCACAATGACAAATACTTTTAAAATCAATAACATTATTTCGACCCTTGACCAGTTTATATTCAACCGCAATGACTGCCTCTTTATAAGAGTCTCCAATAGAAAGAATGTCTTTATAAATATTACCAATACCTATGGTTGCATGAAAATTAAACTGTTCTATTAACACCTTCCGTATATTTATTGCCAATTGTTTAAGAACATACATGCTAAGATTATTAGAATTTTCTATAACAGCAATATTATTAGATCCAATAAAGCACAAATATATTACCCCATATTGCTCAAATAATCTTTTAATAATGTCTTCTATAGCGTTATTAAATACATGGCTATCATCAATAATCTGTTTTTTACTATTACATATATCTTGATAAATATTTATAAATAAAACAGCATATTCATCTTTATTAAATTGAAAATTTAATGCTCGGTTACTTGATTCTATTAATTCTCTATTTTTAATCTGACCAATTAAAAGTTTGAACAAGTAATCTTCCTTAGTAATTAATAATTGCTCCTTAACTTGCTTTAGCAAGCTTTCATTTTCGATTATTTTAGAGCAACAAATATCGCTAACCATTTTAAACTCATCATTATACTTTTGTTTTTGGTTTTTATAATAGCGATTAGGAAATACTGAATATAACATTTTCTTTATAGGTAAATAATTTTTATATGAAAATATATACGCAAGTATTATCCCAAATAATAAAGCAACAACCCCAATAACTAATGACAGCTCTTTTATATTATCAAATTTTTTACTTATTTGTTCATAGGGAATAATAGTAATATAAGATAATCCTGTTTCTTCGGAATAAATATATTGCACCATATTATTTCGATTGTTTATCATTTTATCTTGTATTATATTCTGTTGTTTGTTGCCTAAAATCTGTAATAATTCTTCAGAATTTATTTCATCACCCTTTGTTTCATTCCTAACAATAAGATCACCATATTTATTAAAAAGATAACCACTTCCTTCATTAATTCCTAAAGTATCATTTATTCTTTTAATAAGCGAATTAACTGGGATTTTAAAAACCATATATCCTACAGAGGTTGTACTATTTAGCATTAAAGTTTTAATGTATAATACAGATTCTGGTATAATATTTGAATTACTTATTAATCCATCCTTTTTCCCAGTTGTAGACAGTATTTTTTCTATTTTACTAATCTCCTGTGACATAGGTAAACCACTATTACTTAAAATGTTATTATTACTTTTAATATAGATATTATCAATAAATTCATTAGATACTGCATATAGACTTAATCTTTTCATTCCTTGATAATATGTATAAGAGCCTTCTATATCAGGAGAATACCTTAAAAGGAGCATTATGTCAGAATCTTGAGATAATGCCAATGATAGATTTTCAAGTTCTCTGATTCTAGTATCCATTATATCTTTGATTTGAAGGGCAGTTCTTTCAGTAGAGTTTTTTAATTGATTTTTCTCAATATTTATGAAGCTTTTATAAGTAAAACTCTCTACAAACGATATAATTATAACTAACAACAATAAATAGGAACATATAAATCTCAAAAATATAGTAGATCTAAACCTTTTCATTTAATCTTCCCCCTGTTTGCAAAAGATCATATATTAACAACAAATTTAAGTTAATATATATAAAATAATAATACTTTTACATTTAGGAATACAAGACCTGCAACACCTATTTTAGATAATTTATTTACACTTCATTAAATGTAAATAAACAAAGAAACTGCTGAATTGACTATATGTTTTGGTGCAACGTAAAATAATAATTATTAACCACTAACTGCATTAGTCATGAAGTACATTCCCAAACCAAGTTTATCTTAGAAAATATTTACTTTTGAAGATAAACTTAATCTGAAAACACAACCTACTTTGTTAAGCTAACCTATTTTTTATTCTTAATATATTCTGCATTAATTTCTTTAGTTATGGCATCGCCACCACCTGACTCCCATTTTGTTACAAAATCGTCAAACATTTTATCCACATCAGATCCATTTTTCGCGGAAACAATTTTAGCAAAACTATCATCTCTCAATTGATTCAAAATAAAACTAGATGTCAGCATTGCTGGTGTTGTTGTATATATTGGAGAATTAGGGGTTCCATACTTTTTAGTTAAACCATCAGCATCCCATACAGACTGATTTGCAGTACTATCTAACCATACTCTTCGAAACAGATTAGAATATTGGATACTCATACCTGCTTGTGTCCGTTTATTCACATCAGTCCAACCGTTTATGAATTGTACTATTCCTTTGTCATCCTTTTTGTAATTTACTCCTTCTTCTCCATATCTTATGCGCATATATCCTTCCTCAGATGCCGCATAATTCATCAATTCCATAAGTCTTTCAGGATGTTCACACTTAGCTGATATTGCCATTGTATATCCTATAGATCTCTGATCTCCTGTAAAAATATTTTGCTTTCCATCTTTATTCTTTACTGGAGCGTAAGACAGAAATTTTGCGTTTTTATCCTTATCATATAAAGTTTTTAGTCCAATATCAAATGCAGGATCAAGTCTTTGGCTGTCAAATGTATAGGATCCAAATTTCCCCTGACCAATTATTTCTTCAAACTTGTCACGAGTATAAATTGGAAATTGAGGGTCTATCCATCCATTTTTAAACCAAGTATTTATCCGTTTTAAAGCAGCTTTAGCTTCTGGAAGTATAGCCATATAAGTGAGCTGACCATTCACTAGTTTCCATCCATCATAGCTTATACCTTCATATTCAAATGCTTGAGAAAAGCTGTCCATTATTGGCGCATTAGAACCAGAAATCCCGTAAGTATCATTTTTACCATTTCCATCTGGATCATTTTCAGTGAATGCTTTAATTGCAGTCTCATACTCTTCAATAGTTGTTGGTATAGGAAGTCCCAATTTATTAAGCCAGTCTGTTCTAATAATTGGAACAGCAGATGTATCTAAAAATTGGTTAGGAACAGAATATAATTTTCCATTAAATTTAAAAGGATCCCATAATGCATCTGGTCTTATTTTCTTCATCTCAGCGCCATATTTTGTAACTAAATCATCCAATGGCATGATAAGTCCCTGGTCAACCATCTTTTTTTCAATAGCCAGATCATTTAATTGTATTAAATCAGGCATATCTCCTGAAGCCATTAATAAATTCAATTTATTTTGATAATCAGTTTGACCCCTTGGAACAAGCATAAATTCAAATGTTGCATTAAACTTCTTATTTAAAAATTGTTCCATAGAATTACCTGCTGGAACATCAAATTGTTTGCCCTGCATAATTGTATATTTATAATGTTGAGACATATCATCAACAAGAGGAGCAGTTACTACTGTAGGAACTGCCTTTTTATTACCACAACCTACAAACAATGAAGTAATCAGAAACACAAACATGATAATAGATAAACCTTTTTTATACATCTTTTTCCTCCCATACTCAGTATTTTCTAATAGTTAAATTGTAGTATATTTTCTATCTAGCCTTTTATAGCACCTATCATTACCCCCTTAACAAAATATTTTTGCAAGAATGGATAGATACACATTATAGGTAAAATAGCTACAACTATAGTGGCCATTCTTACAGACTGCATAGTAATATCTGACATTGTAAGGTCACTTGCCCCCCCTGAGACATAGGTTAAATCTGCTTGTTGAACGATTTCTCTCAAAATAAGCTGTAAAGGATACTTTGTAGACTTTGTCAGATAGATTAAAGCATCAAACCATTGATTCCAATAAGCTATTCCATAAAATAATGTTAAAGTTGCAAATATAGGCATAGACAATGGAACAATCACTTTAAATAATATATCGAAATCATTTGCCCCTTCAATACTTGCAGCTTCCTCCAAGCTACTAGGAATTGCACGGAAAAAACTAATCAATAACAATAGATTGTATACACTAACCACCCTAGTTAGAATTAATGCCCATAAGCTATCCAGCAAATGTAGATTTTTAATCAATAGATAGTTAGGTATTAATCCACCATTAAAAAGCATTGTAAAATATATCACAAATGTAATAATGGCACCACCACGTAATCTTTTACGTGATAAAGGATAAGCTGTTAATGCTGTTACACTAAGACTTAATGCTGTACCTATAATTGTTATAAAGAGTGTATTTCCATAAGCGTTCATTATACTCTTCGTTGAAAATACCATTTTAAAAGCTTGTAATGTAAATTTCGCAGGATACAGGAAATAATGATCCTGTGCTGCTAAAGTATCACCTGAAACGGATGCAATAATAACATACCAAAATGGATATAGAGTAATGATTCCAACTAAAAATAAAAAGATATAATTTAGTATTTTTAAAAACGGTATTCTTGATTTGTAATTTTTAATCTGGCTCGTCTTTTTTGATTTATGTTTTTTTATACTGGGAGATATTTTTATAATACTTTCTACCATAACTCCTCCCCCCACCTTTTTGCAATTTTATTTATAGTTACTACTAAACATAAGCCTATAG
>Ga0209430_1001161_pt1 | contig 20697 bp, 15 predicted proteins | sample BarGraIncub1133A_FD_184504 | JGI IMG/M metagenome (GOLD analysis project Ga0209430, IMG submission 184504) | Arctic peat soil microbial communities from Barrow, Alaska - Barrow Graham LP Incubations 11-33A (SPAdes) (version 2) | ecosystem: Environmental > Terrestrial > Soil > Wetlands > Peat... | reverse complement strand
GCGCACCATTTTGGATAAATATGGGTGGGAAAATGATACATATTGAGTATTTTGCCTTGCGTAATGATAAAGGTGAATATCTCGGAACACTTGAAGTTTCGCATAATATTACTCCCTATCGTGAATTAGAAGGCGAACAAAGAATTCTTTCGTACAAATAAACAAAACTTACAAATACACTAAAATGAAAAAAGAAGAACTAATTATAACACCCAAAACCAAAGTTTTTGATATCATTGAGACATATCCCCAACTGGAAGACATACTGATAGCTTATGTTCCTGCTTTCGAGAAACTAAGAAATCCGGTATTGCGCCGAACAGTTGGAAAAGTGGCCACTTTGCAACAAGCAGCTTTGATTGGGAATGTGAATGTTGGCTTACTCGTAAATCAGTTACGTCAGGAAATTGGGCAAAATGCTGAGGAAATTAATACTGATGAACATCAATATGGTTACCAATCACCGGCTTGGTTCGATGCAGCTAAAGTAACCGTACAATTTGATGTAAGAGAAATGCTGGCAAATGGAGAACATCCGGTAGCCCAGGTCATGGAAGACCTGAAAAAGCAAAAAGAAGATGAAATTTATCAACTTATTGCTCCATTCCTTCCAGTTCCGTTAATTGATAAAGCATCCAGTCTTAATTTTAGCCATTGGATAGAAAAACAGAATGATGAATTATTTTTTATCTACTTTATAAAGAATAAGTAATTGGTATATAATTGTTTAAATTCAATTTAAACGGAAACCATAACAAAAAAGGATTAGATTATAAATAAATATTTTTAAAAAAAAAATCATGACAATAACAAAAGTATGGGTGGAAGACGATTGTTCTTCCTGCGGCGTGTGTGAAGATATTTGTCCGCAAGTTTTTCTAATAAAAGATATTTCAACAGTAATTGAAGGAGTTAACTATTCGGAATATGACGCAAAAATACGTGAAGCAGCTGATGGATGTCCGGTAGAAGTCATAAAATTTTCGGAGCAATAACGGAATAACTTAGCTCTAACCCTGAAATAGATAATGAAAATAAAACGGGTTTACGAAGCGGCTCTGGTAGAAGATGGTAAACGCATCCTCGTGGACAGGTTATGGCCAAGAGGTTTGACAAAAGAGAATGCTCAGGTTGGCTTGTGGTTAAAGGATATTGCTCCAAGTACTGATCTCAGGAAATGGTTTGGGCATGAACCGGCAAAGTGGAATGAATTCCGGAAACGATATATTGAGGAGCTTAAAAATAACGAAAAGCAAACTTCGATTCTAAAGGAACAGGTAATAATAGGAAAGGTAACATTGGTTTATGCTGCTAAAGATGAAGAACATAATGAAGCGGTAGTTCTCAAAGAACTATTTGATACTTAATATTTCAGTTATATAGAAGGCATTACTGACAATCATTTTACCAATATATAATTTAATAATCAAACAATGAGTTATGAAAAGTGATCAACTATATCCAAAAACAACAAAAGAAATTTATGATATGAGAACGGCTCTCGCACCCGAAACAATGGAAGCATTCCAAAATTTCAGCAGGGCTGTTTTTAAAGAAGGTGCACTTTCGGAAAAAACGAAAGAGCTTATTGCTGTGGCAGTAGCCCATGTTACACAATGTCCTTATTGCATTCGCAGTCATACAAAACAGGCAATGCGAAAGGGTGCCAGTAAAGAAGAAATAATGGAAGCAATTTGGGTTGCATCCGAAATGAGAGCAGGTGCCACGTATGCTCATGCCGCATTAGCAATTGGCGAGATGGGACCACTTGATCCAAGAGAAACCAAGTAGCGTTAATTCTCTGGTTTATTATGTATTACGGATTGATTACTCACCTCCGACATTACAATCAAGACAGGCAAGGGAATACCGGTCATATTCATCAAAAGCCGGTCCGGGTATTCCATTTATGGATATGATGCGATCTATTCTCACTTCTGCTCCAGAATCGAAGCATAAGTATTCCTCATGCAGTTCATTCTTAAGCAATCCGGTAATTTTACCGCTTGCTTCTTCTAGTTCAATGCCATTTCCAAAATAAATTACTTTAGAAAATTCCTTTTTCTGTTCATCTGCAAATATTTCATCGTAAACAGGTGCTACGAAATTAAAATCTGTTTTCATTATCTTATAGTTAAAGTAAAACTTTTAAATTATTATAATTAAGAATTTAGTGCAGTTGAAAGCTAATCACAACGATGGATTCCAGTCAATCGTTCCATCTTGGAAAGGCTCAATATGCCTGAATAGTATTACAATATGCTGGCGGTGTCAAACTTGTAAATCACTTCGAAATCATCATCAAGAAAAGCCGGATAATCAAAATTATCTTCTTGCGCTATTTCTTTGTAAAAACACATCTGCTCTAACAGGTCCTCCTTTGCAGATTTGAGGGTGTCGCCCACACCGGAAAACATCTCGTCGTTGCAATGCACGTTGAAAAAACCATCATTGGCACGAGTGACTGATACTTCAATATTTTTCATATTCCATTTTTTCATGAAATCAGAACTTATTTTAAGTCCTATCACCTTTTTGATTTAGAAATTACTCCACTTCCAACAACTCACTTGCAATCCGGTGAAAACCTTGAACAATCTTCTCACGCTGGGCGGGACGTGGATTTCTTATACCCTGGGCATAATGTCCAAGCTGCTTTTCGTTGATGCCGGTCAACTTGCTAAGACCTGTCCGTGTGATTATACTCTCATAGTGGTGGAGAAGTGCCCGTGAATCCAATTCAAAACTAGTTAATATTCATTATTGAAGTATGTCGGAATAACGTCCCCATCTTCGCACATGGTTTTAAGGTGTAGCTCAATGGCCGAACGGATAGCATCCTTTACTCCGGATAACGAATAATCTACAACTACACACCCAGGTAATAGGTCAAGGGCGGCACCATAATTTTTATTCCAGACGATCTGAACTTTTACTTTTTCCATACTGTTTTGTTGTTTAAGCATTATGGACTAACGCAAAAGATTCAAATATAAGCATTATTTATTTATGCTTTTTATGTTTTATTAATATTGAAAATTATAAGGATATTACGAATCAATGAAATTCACTAGCTCTTTTTTGTCCTCTGAAATCGTTGCCTGAAAAAATAATCAATTCCGAGCAGGAACAGCATCAAGACAGCGATGTAAATACTGAATGCTAAAATGGGGCGCGTATGGTTGGTCAAAACTGTTGCCGATTCGATGCAAGGCATTCGAATGCCAGCAAACAAATCCAGGAAATTAAAACCGAAATACGTGTAAAGCACGAACAATACGCCGGCAATCAACGCCAGCGAAACAAAGGATACCAACCCTAAGGCACGGTAATAGGAAATTCGTCCCTTGCGTTCCACTTCCAGCATGATTTGCCGCATCACCCTATCCTCGAAACCGTCTGGGAGTTCATTGGATTTCCTCCGAAGTGCATTTTGCAGTGCTTTATCTGTTTTCATCGTTGTTCGTTGTTTAGTAAAAGGACAATCTTTTTTCGAGTTCGGTGCATTTTCACCTTGGCATTTTCGGCTTTTAGATTCAGTATCTGAGCGACTTCAGCCATAGGTTTGTTTTCCGTGTAATACAAGGTAATGAGCGCTTTCTCTTCCGGATTCAAACGATCAATGGCTTGTTCAAGACGTTGCAGTTGCGCCTCATCGTTTTCTTTCTCCAGGACTTCATCCACCGTTTCGTCCGCAAGGTTGGCAAATTGGTTTTCATCGAATTCAGGGTAAATAAGGCGTTTTTTGCGGGTTTCTGAAATCGCTGTATTCCAAGCGATGCGGTACAGCCAAGTGGACAGGCTGCTGCCACCCTTAAAAGAATCCAACTTGCGGAAAGCTTTGATGAACACATCCTGCGTCAGCTCCTCGGCATCCTCCTTATTGGAGACAATCTGCCGGATCAACGCATGGATGGGACGCTGATACCGTTTGAGCAACACCGAAAACGATTGTGTGTTGCCGTCAAGGATGGATTGGATCAGGTCCTGTTCAGTGAGGTTTTCCATGGTACTTTAGACGCGCGCACAAGGAAACGGTTACAGCATTTAAAAATAATTCACCACGAATGTAACCATTTTACAAGACCTGCGTCCAACTCCACAAAGAACAAAAATCAATAACCCCTAAAAACGATATATTATGATGGATTTTATTATGGTTCCCCTGGTTGTAGGTATTATCACACTGGGCATTTACAAGTTGTTTGAACTCTTTGCACGCCGTAAAGAGCGGATGGCTATCATCGAAAAGCTTGGCGAAAAGATTGACACCTCCATGTTCGAAAACAAGTTCTCGTTCCCGAAATTCAAGACCGGCGGTTCTATGTTCGGAACGCTGAAGGTGGCTAGCCTGCTGTTGGGTGTCGGACTTGGGCTTTTGGTAGGCTTCTTTATTTGTCAGTATTACTTAGTCAACGTAGGCAAATCTGATTTCTATAACAACATTTGGGAAATCGGCAACGTGGTTTATGGTGCCTGCACGCTGCTGTTCGGCGGATTGGGATTGGTGATTGCGTTCCTAATCGAACTGAAACACGCTCCCAAAGAATAGAAACTTCGCAAATAAAAGAAAACGGGAGCTCTTTTTAAAGGGCTCCCCTACTTTTTTATAAGAGGTTGAAACGAACTGCATTTCAAATCCGACTATGGAAAGTAGACGAACGCAATAAGGAAATCAACAATTATACAATCCACAAAATTCTCATTTATTATCGTGCAATTCTTATAGAGCTTATAGATTTTTATAATGCACTATTTTGAGAAATAAAAATTACTGAATTAGTTTATTCGGTATGGTAAAATAAAACGTAGACCCTTGATTTATTTGGGAGTCCAACCAAATTCTTCCACCCAAAAGGTTTGTAAATCCTTTAGCGATTGAAAGGCCTAGTCCAGTTCCACCAAAGTTGAACTTTTTATCGTCCATATTTTTTTTAAAGTTATCAAATATCATTTGGTGCATTTCCGGTTCAATTCCGGGTCCTGTATCTTTAACATAAAACTCAAATTCACTGTTTTTAAGATGATAGCCAAAATTCACAGAACCATTATTCGTAAACTTCAAGGCATTTGTTAAAAGATTCTGTAGGATGTTCTTGACTTTATTGCTGTCAGTCAGTATGATTGATTGGTCATCACTTAATGTTTTTTCAACTGAAATCGAGTTTTGGTGTGTAACAGCTCGTTCTTTGAAGATTGCATATAAATCATCCATCATGTCATTGATGCAAGTAGGTTGCAAATGCACTTCCTCCTGATTCAATTCGATGGATGAAATGGTAATAATGTCAGTAATTATTGTAAGTAGCTGATCCACATTTATTTGTACAATTTCAGAAAATTGATGCCATTCTTCTTTTGACAGATCCGCTTCGCTTAAGATTTTTGAAAAACCGCATATCGCATTCATAGGTGTACGGATTTCATGTGATATATTTTGAAGGAATACTGTTTTTAACCGGTCGCTTACTATGGCATTTTCTTTCGCACGAATCAATTCATCTTCTATTCTTTTACGTTCAGAAACGTCACGCAAAACACCTTCAAAGAAAATCGTATTTCCATTTTCGTCTCGTTCGACATTGGAGTTGTCTTCAACCCATAATTCAGAACCATCTTTTCGGCGTAAATGAAAATATTCTACACTTTTAACATCAATATTTCGTACCCTTTTTATATGTTCTTCCGGATTAAAATAGAGATCCTTTTTAATATCCAAATCCAACATTTCTTGCTTGTTTAAATAACCGAACATCTTAAGCATTGCAGGATTGATATCTAATAATTTACCCTCGATTGAGCTTCGGTACACACCGTCATTGACACGATTGAACAAGGAATGGTAATGTTCTTCGCTTTTTTTCAATGCATCAACGGCCTGTTTATGTTTTTCACGGAGCCGCAAAGAGATAATACCGAATGCCAAATCACTGGCCAAATCTTCCAGGAGGCTCACTTCCTCATGCGTAATATCAACATTTTCAGAAGAATAAATCATTAATGCACCAAAAACTTCACCACTTTGATTCTTCATCGGAAGTGTTATGGAACTATTATAGCCCCGCTTTTTAGCTTCTCCAGACCATGGTTTAAAAATAGGATTGTCTGCCAGATTCTTCGTGAATACTGTTTGACCGCTTCGTATGGCTCGGCCAGTAGCACCTTGTCCTCGTTCATTGTTTTCATCCCAGGAAACGTGTGCATTTGCAGCATACCCATCATCTTGTCCACTCCAAGCAACTGGACGTACAGTCTTTTCTTCATCATGTTCCACATATCCGACCCAGGCCATTTTGTAACCGGCCTCCTCACAAATAATGCGGCAAATATCATTGATCAGTTTCTGTTCATCTACCGTCCTGACTAGTTCCTGATTGCAATTTCTAATTGCAATCAGCTCCCGATTCCGTTTGAGCAATTCTTGTTCTGTACTTCGACGTATTGAAATTTCCTTTTCCAGACTTACATTCAGTATTTTGAGATTCTTCGAATGTGTTCTGTCATTGAAATCTAAAGAATCACTTGCACTTTTAAGTATCTCTTTTTGAAGTCGGCTTTCCAATGTCACGGCGAGGAAACTCCCCAGACTATTAAGGTACGGCTTGTACAAATCAAACATTTCAGGTTGATCAACATTAAAAACAAAATTTCCAAAACGATAATCAGCGGTATCCAGTGAGATGGTTCTTAGAGATGGAAAATAGGCGTTTCGGCATTCAATATGTTTTGAAATGGTTGCAAACTCAATTGAATTTCCTGTTCGGTTCGAACAATTATTGCAATGAATGTCTTGAAAATCGCCTGCCAAAGAAAAAAAGTCTCCGAGACAAACTTTGCATGAACTAACACCTGGAATGGATAACAAGGATGGGGCACAAAGTTGGGCTATTTCCTCTTTACTTGGCAACTCTACAAATTGTTTTTGTACATCAAATAGCCTGTTTAAAACATTCCCATCAACTACGTTAAAGTGATTTTGTGCAATAGTTGAATCTCCTTTATTAGTCTCCATTGATAGTAGAAATTAGATTTTTTAAAAGGACAATGATAAGTATTTATACTCAATTTTAAAAATGAATAGTTCTTATGTCTAGATTTTCAAAAATAAAATTTCACAGGGAATTGTAACGTAAAATGCTGCGCCAGAGCCTTTTTTGGATTCAACTCTGATGTTTCCACCAAGTAATTTAACAAAACTTTTCGAAATTGACAATCCCAAACCAGTACCATCGAACGTAAATACCTTCTCATTGTTCACTTTTCGGAAGTTATTGAAGATCTTTTCGTTCATTTCAGGGCCAATTCCGATTCCAGTATCATTGACATAGAACTCGATCGTTCCATCATTTAGATGATATCCAATTTTGATATATTCTTTTCCCGTTGCGGTTGTTCTTTCATCTATCGAAGAATTTACAATGAATAAAAGCCAAATGCAACGAAATACAATAATCTATTTTCAAAGCATTGATGAAAATTGGTCATCGAAAGCGAAAGTTAAAAAATTTCACTTTTTTAGAAATAGTCTGACTTGCTGTCCAGCTATTGTTCTCAAACTTGCAAGGTAGCAACCAGAGGAAAGCGAACGTATCATAACCTGTGCATTGTCACTGTGCAGCAAACGATTACCCTTGAGTGAATAAACTTCAACACCAATTACGTCACCCTGTGCAAACAGCAAGGATTGATCCTGATTGAGGTAGATGGATACCTTGTCGCTTAAATAAGATGGTTTTTTTCCCAGTTCTGTACTCCCATCATCGGAATCCATGTAGACGATGCCCCGGCCAACCGTGCTCATATAGACCCGGCCGAAAACGTTCATGTCACCCACCACGAAATTTCCGTTGCCAGTTCCACCCCATTCGTGGGCATCGTCATTGATGCGTATCCAAGTCAAGCCTTCGTCAATGGAGCGGAAAACACCGGTGATCAGACCAACTTTTCCCCAAATATAGAGGGTCGGATAGATTTTTCCGGGAGCAGCTTTACCGACTCCGACAGCCGAAGCTTCAAGAACGGAAGTCAATTTGGTGAATGTCTTTCCACCATTGATGGATCGAACCAAACCACTAGTATAGAGTGGAATCCAAAGATACCCTTCGTAACCAGGCACACAGCGTTCCAAGTTGCTTCCCCAAGCCGTTGTTGCACCAGCTCTTGAAAAAGTCTTGCCCGTGTCCGCACTGGCGTAGGTATAACCGGTACTCCTGTTATACGCATAAAAAGCGGAAGGATTGACCGGATCGGCCACCGTAACCGTCGAAAAATCAATACCGGTAACCGCTGCCCAGGTCGTTCCGTTGTTGAATGTCCGGTAAACCTTGGCTGAATCGGCTGGTGTATGCAATAGGACTCTGCCATCGGCTGAAATGGATGCCGAGCCTTGGCTGCCCTTTAAAGTAGCCGCTTTAATCCAAGTTTTGGCCGTATCGTTGGAATAATACATCGAACCGCCAATTCGAACTACTTTACCCAGACTGCTTCCGGCATAAGCCAATCCACTGGTGGTTCCCATGGTTGGGGCATGAATGGGGGCGTACGCATCCGGTTTGACACTTCGGAAACCGTCATAATCGCCGATCACAGATAGAACTGGACCGCCTGGAATGCTCACCAGACTCATGGCCACCGTTTCTTCCAAACCCTTGACATCGAATTTCCAAATGCAGGGGGTAGCATCAATGTTATCGGTTTTGAAAAGGCCATTCCCAGACGTAACAAACGCTTGCTTGGTATTGAACGGGTTGAATATGAGGCAACCAGCCCAATGGATGGACTGACTGGTGCTCATCCAAGTCACACCGTTGGCTTGAAGTTGATAACCCCGAGTGACTAAATTCGTCCAAGAGGCTCCGCCGTTGGTGGTGATGAAAAACTGGTCGCCATAAGCATTTCCTTGACTCCAATACGTATTGACAGTGGAAGCAATTAGTCGATTGGCATTGTTCGGATCGACGCTGATGCCGCTGTAGGCGCGGGTACAGGTGGAGGGAGTTATGTTGGTCCACAAACCGGAATCCAAATTGAATTTCCAGATCTGGCCAGTATCCATCCAGCCATTGGTGGCGTCACCGTAAGGACCTACACCGTTTCCGTAGGTGACGATGAGGTTTCTGCCTGCGAGTACAGCACGTTGTGGAGCATACAAGGCCGGAGCATTCGGAATAGTGTCAAAGATAGTTCCACCGTCGTTGCTACGGAACATACTGGATCCGAAACGAGTTACACCGACAAAAATCGTACTGGTGGCAGTACCCGAGGTACTCGAAGTCGGAGCTATTACGACAAACGATATACCGTTCCCATTGGTGGTGGTCGTAACATTCAGCCCAGCTAAGCGCGTCCAGGTCAGGCCTGAATTGGTGCTTTTAAACAAGCCTTTGGATCGGGTTCCACAGAAAAGAGTCGTTCCCAAATTGGGATCCACCACCAACTTTTCACCGGTTTGACGCCCCATTCCATTACCGTGAGCGGTAAATTGGGAGGTTACATTGGTGATGTCAAAAGTATTTCCCCGGTCCGAAGATCTCAAAATGGCCGTTGTTCCACTATTAAAGTAAGACGTTCCGACCAACATATACACGTTGTCGGTATTGTTGGGATCCAAAGCGATGGCTTCCACCCCCATGTAGCCGGTCTGGGAGGTTGAAGCCCAGTCCAGCAGGGGAATCCATTTGTCGCTCAGTGAATCGCGGCGATACGCTCCACCTACATCCGTTCGGGCATACATCAATCCTTTTTCGGAGGTGCTCGGGATAATGCCGGTCACGAAACCACCACCACCGATGGCCATACTGCCAAAGGTGCTATCCGCCAACGATGTTTGAAAAAAGATGAAAATGCTTAGCAGCAGGAGAAGCGTTTGTCTCATTTAGTTTATTTCAATGGCAACGGCGCCCTTTACATCTGCTGATGATGCAGCTGTTGAGAGGATGTATTTGCCGGCTTCCAGTTTCCATCCCTTCGAAACTTCATCGTAGAAAGCCAGGTCTTTGGCTTCCAAAGTCAGTTCAACCGTTTTGGTTTCACCAGCCTTCAAGAATACCTTCTGGAAAGCCTTCAGCTCTTTGACAGGGCGCATTACCGAAGGTTTAACTTGGCTTGCATACAGTTGCACGGCTTCTGCACCATCTTTCAGGCCTGAATTCTTCACCGTCAGCGTCACCTTGATCGAAGCGTCCTTGCTGTACACTTTTTGGTCGGAAGCAGGTTTACCATAAACGAAAGTCGTATACGACAATCCAAAGCCGAATGCGAACTGCGGAACAATCTTTTTGGTGTCGAACCAGCGGTAACCCACCAGGATGTCATCCAAATATTTTTGAACGCCACCTTCGCCCGGATAGGATATCTTGCCAAAGGAATTTGCGGCGTTGTCAGAAAGCTTTTTCGGGAAGGAGAATGGCAGTTTGCCGGAAGGATTAACTGCACCTGAAATCACATCGGCCAAAGCATTGCCGGCTTCTGAACCGAGGTACCAACCTTGCACCAGTGCAGGCACTTGATCCAACCATGGCATGGCTACGGCATTTCCGCTTAAAAGCACAACCACAACCTTCTTGTTCACAGCCAAAATAGTGTTCAGCAGTTTATCTTGTCCGAAGGGCAATTCAAAAGCCTTGCGGTCTGCTCCTTCGCAATCCTGGAAATGGTTTTTGTTCAAACCTCCGACAAAAACAACGACATCGGCACTACGAGCAACTTCTACTGCAGCGTTCAACAGAGAATCGGTGTTTAGTTTGGAAGGAACTTCGCGGTCGTAGGAAGACGGGCCTGAGGCGTAACCCAAACTATAAGTAAGGACGTCTTTTCCGTAGATATTGGTCAACCCTTTCAAGGCAGAGATTTCGTACAGGACTTTCAGTTCAGAAGAGCCACCACCAAGGGTGAGTTTCCGGCTGGCATTTTCACCGATCACTGCAATTCTTTTGACGGAACCCGGCACAATCGGGAGCAGGTTTCCGGCATTTTTCAATAAAACGATGCCTTCACTGGCCACTTTACGGGCTGTAGCACTATGTGAATCACAGCCATAACGTCCGAACGGTCGGTTGGCAGACATGTTGGTACGCATGGACAAGCGAAGTATGCGGCGAACCTTGTCATCCAAAACGGATATAGGATACGTTCCATTCTTGAGACCTTCCAGAAAAGGTTTGGCTAAATAATAATCGTCGTAACCGAATTTGGCACCGGACGTCAGACCGTTGGTATAGCTGCCCATTTCTATGTCCAGACCGTTAAGCACAGACTGTTTAGTATCGTGCGCACCACCCCAGTCGGATACGACCACGCCGTCAAAGCCCCATTCATTTTTCAGTATCGTGCTCAGCAGTAATTCATTGTGACAGCAATGTTGGCCACGGAGCAAGTTGTAGGAACCCATGATGGACCAGGCGCCGCCTTTCTGAATAGCGGCCTTGAAAGCCGGCAGATAAATTTCGTACAGGGCACGATCGCTGAGTTCGACATCGATATCGTCACGGTGATCCTCTTGATTGTTGAGTGCAAAATGCTTGACACAGGCAGCCACACCACTCCGCTGAACGCCTTGAATGTAGGGTGCCACCATGGTGGCAGAAAGGAACGGGTCTTCACCCATGTATTCAAAATTCCGGCCATTCATGGGAGTTCGGTAAATATTCACTCCGGGGCCAAGCAGTATGTCTTTTTTGCGGAAACGCGCTTCCTCACCGATGGCGACGCCATAAGCTTCCGCCAATGAAGGATTGAAAGAAGCTGCCAGACAGGTCAGTGCCGGGAATGCGGTGGAACGGTCGTTGGACCAACCGGCTGGACTCCAGGAATCCCATTCGATTTCTTCGCGAACGCCATGAGGACCGTCGCTCATCCATATTTCAGGAATGCCGAGTCTGGGTACGCCAGCGGTGCTGAATTTGGACTGGGCATGGCACATAGCCACTTTTTCCTCGAGGGTCATTTGGGACAAGGCGTCTTCAACGCGAGCTTCAAGAGGCTTGGACACATCGGCATAGACAGGTAACTGAGCAAAAAGAGGACTGCTCAACAACATAAAAAACAGGAAATTGATCGTTTTTTTCATCGTATTTTATTTCTTAAGAGTCACTTCTTTCACTTCCGTATCTGTCGGCAGAAACAACAGGCCTTTAGCCACTTTTTTGTCTACTAAATACGTTTTCCACTTCAAGGTCTTCCAATCGATTCGGTCGGTGGATTGTGCCACATCCACTTGAGGAATGGCTGCACCGTCACGCACCAAGATGACAGCAGGTATGGGGCCGGCAGTAATTTTGTTCCAACCTTGTGGATATACTTGACCACTCTGGTAGTCAATCCATTTACCACCAGGAAGATAGACATTTCTTGTTTTATCTTCGGTCATGAGTGGCGCCACATAGATGTCGGAGCCAAACAGATACGCATCTTCCACCAACCACGCACCGGGATCGTCCGGAAATTCCACGAACAAGGCACGGACCATGGGCAAACCGGTTTCAGTACATTTTTTGGCCTGCGCATAGACGTAAGGCATCAGTTTGTATTTCATTTCGGCGGCATCACGGAAGGCTTTGACGAAACTTTCGTTGTACAGCCAAGGTTCTTTGGGAGGTGCTCCGTGGGCGCGGCTGTGGGAAGTCAGGAAACCGAAAGGCAACCAGCGACGATACAAGTTTTCGGGACTTTTTTGGACGAATCCGCCGATGTCGTGGCTCCAAAACGAGAAACCGCTCAAACCAAACGACAGCCCACCACGCAGGGTCGATTCCATGCCAATGTCGGTGTTGGCCGCATCACCACCCCAATGAAGAGGATAACGCTGGGAACCTGCCCAGGCACTGCGGGCCCAGATGATGTTCTCACCTTTAGTCGCTTTAGTAACGTCGGCAACAGCCTGATTGTACCGCAGGGGATACAAGTTGTGTTCGTAAAAACCGCTTCGGCCGTTGGCATAAATACCTTCTAAGGGTGCTGCTTCGCCAAAATCCACCTTGATGGCCCCCACCCCTTGTTTCAGCAGTCCGGCTAATTTTTCTTGATACCATTTTACCGTTTCGGGGTTGGAGAAATCGAGCACGGCGTCTTCGTAGGGCATTTCACCCTTGCCGTTCTTGACGTACAGGTTTTTATCAATGATTTCCTTAAAATACTTGTTCTTGGGGGTAAAGTAGGTTAATTGCCAAAGTGAGATGTGAAAACCGTCTTTCAGCAAATCCTTGATCATCTTGGGGGCGTCGCTGAAACGCGAGGGAGCAAACTCGTAATCGCATTGCCAATCGTGTTCAAACCAGCCGGTGTCGAAATGGATCACATCGGAGGGAATCTTGTTCTCGCGTAGTTTTGCAGCCACATCGTAGCCTTCCTTTTGCTCAAAATAGGTAATGCGGCTCATCCAGGTGCCGAAACTCCAAAGCGGAGGCATGGCGGCTTTTCCGGTGATGTTGGTGTATTCGTTCAGAATATCTTTCGGTTGGCCGAGGAACACAAACAAATCCAACGCCTCATCCCCCATAAAAAGTTTGGTGGCACCTACGTAAGACTGACCGAAGTCGCAGGTCACGGGTGCGGAAGTATGCATGAACATGCCGTAGCCCTTATTACTCATAAAAAACGGTATCGGCTTGTACATCAAATCGGTTTCAGGGCCTTGAGGATCGGTCACCCAGAGGTTCACCTTTTGTCCGCGCTTATCCAGCTTGGTAAATGATTCGCCGCAGCCGAAAATCTTTTCGTCGGGCGAAAGGGAGAATACTGGGTTGATGGAACGGCTGTTGTCCACTCCTCTTTTAATGAAGTTGAAGGGTAATACCTTGACCTGAGAGGAATCATTGTCGGCCCAGCGCCAAGTATCGGTCAGCACACGACCGGCAGGATTTCGAAATGTAATTCTGAACGGATTCATTTCCACATCCACGCTGCCGAACGCGCTTTTGTAGCTGAGGCCACCGGGGATGGCTGAACACCTCCAGGTATTGTCCTTGGCAGGTTCTCCCACCAACATGGGCGAAACAAACGGCTTGGGTTCCACTGGAGTGGTCAGCATTCGGATGCGTATGGTTCGCGGAGATACGAAGTCTATTGAAAAACGCAGTTCGGGGTTCTGTTCGTAGGCTGCGCCCGGAAAATCCAACATCTTGAGATCCTGAGGCAGAATCGTATTCACATCGAAGGCCTGGCGCGTATAAAGCGTAGCCCGTTTCCAGGAAATGGTGCCTTTGGCCGTAGAGGGATTGAAGGAGGCCACTTTATCGGCAAAAAAGAAGGTGTTTCTAAAATTGGCAAAATCAAAACTCATATCAATGGGATCGCCCAGAATTCTGGAGTTCTGAGCATTCACCATAAGTAAGGAAATAACCAAGCCTATCAGGCTGGTGCATAATTTTTTCATGACATTCGATTTTACGGTACAAATATAAAGCATGCATTCCAATCGGATGGGCTCAAATGTTCACAATAGAGGTCGAAAATTGATATTCTACTGTTCCGTGAACTTTTTTTTATATTCATTGGGGCTTTGTCCAAATTCATCCTTGAAATATTTCCGGAAATACTTTGGGTCGTTGAACCCGACTTGAAAAGCCACTTCGTTTACAAACAACTGGCTCTTTTCCAATAGGTCGGCAGCCCGTTTCAAACGAATGAACCGGATGAATTCCGACGGTGTCTTGGCCGTCAGTGCCAATATCTTTTTGTAGAAATAGACCCTGCTCATGCCCATGTCACGGCAAAGGTCTTCCACCAGAAACTCAGGATTCGAGATATTGGCTTCCACCAACGCCACTGCTTTCCGGACAAACTTTTCGTCCAAGGACGTGATCTCCACTTCGCCCGGTGTGATCTCCACTTTCTTGCGGAACTGCTCCCGCGTCTTTCTTTGCCGCTCCACGATATTGTTTACCTTTAATGTGAGCATTTCCATATTGAACGGTTTGGCAATATAGTCTTCGGCACCTGCTTCCAGTCCGCGATATTTATTTTCGTCCCCTGCTTTGGCAGTTAGCAATATAATAGGTATGTGCGAAATCCGCATGTCATGTTTCACCAGACGGCAGAGTTCGAGACCGTCCATCTTGGGCATCATCACGTCGCAGATGATGATGTCGGGCACACGCTCCAAGATAACCTTGAACGCCACCTCTCCGTCACAAGCCTCCAACATGCGAAACGTATCGGTGAACAAAGCCGTGATGAAATGGCGGAAATCTTCGTTGTCGTCCACCACAAGCATCAAAGGTAGTTTGCTCTTACCCTCATGCTGCGATTGAACGTCTTGAACCGATTCTGATACTTCGGGCATCGCAATCGTTTGAGTGATGATTTCCTCATGTACATGCTGATTCACAGGTAGCAAGAGGGTAAAGGCCGAACCTTTCCCCAGAGTACTCTTCACGCTGATGTCCCCCTGATGCAACTTGACATATTCGCTGACAATGTGCAGACCAACACCGGTACCAGTCTGGTTGGCATTGTCCGGATGTTCTACCCGGTAGAACCGTTCGAACACCTTCTGCAGATCCGACTCCGGAATACCGATGCCAGAGTCTTTCACTGTAATTTTCAGGAATTTCTTTTCATCGCTTAAAGACTGACTCAAACTCAGTTGTACATCGACCTTCCCGTTGTTTTTAGTGAACTTGAACGCATTGGAAAGCAAGTTGTACACAATTTTGCGTAGTTTTTCCTGGTCGAATTCCATGCTCAGTTCTGTCAGGGCAGTCGAGAAAGAAAAGTGAATGGATTTCTTATTGGCCAATTCCGTAAAGGAATAACAAATATCGCGCACAAAAGCCAACACATCCCCCACCGATATGTTCAGGGTATCTTTTTGAACGTCTAATTTGCGGAAATCGAGTAATTGATTCACCAATTCCAACAGGTCATAGGCATTCCGTTGGACAGTGGCCAGCAGCGATTTGTCGCTTTCCTTGCGTTCCTCCTGCAACATTTTCTCAACTGGACTGATAATCAGCGTGAGTGGCGTACGAAATTCGTGACTGATGTTGGTAAAAAACCGGAATTTCATCTCGTCGATTTCGTGCAGTTGCCTGGCGTCGCGAATGCGTTGTTCATTGTCGAAAGCCGTTTTCTGTTGCTGCATCTTGAAATTAAAGTAGAACCAAAGCACATACAAAATCAAGAGGATGTAGATTAGGATGGCCCACCAGGTCCACCAGAATGGCGGTTTCACCACAATTTTGAGCCGTAGGGGCACCTGACTCCACACATTGTCGTTGTTGCTGGCATAAACCAACAGTTCATAACTCCCTGAATTCAAATTGGTATAGGTGGCTGAGCAAATGCCACCGCGGGTATTGATCCATTCGTCATCGAAACCCTTGAGTTTATATCGGTAATTGTTTTTCTCTGGATGAATGTAACTCATTGCAGAAAAAAAGATGGTGAAATTGCGCTCATCATAATGAAGCGTCAGTTTCTTCAAATGAGTAATGGAGGCCGACATCAATTTACGGTTGCGGTATTTTTCACCTGCGCTGATGTCTGTATTTCCAATGGCAAGGCCTGTGAAGCGGGGCTTGGGAACAATTCTGTTGAAACGGATTGATTTGGGGTCGAACATGGAATAGCCCTTGGTGGTCCCTACAAATAGGATGCCCTGGTTGTTTTTGTACAGGGAATTTTGATTGATGATGGAGCTGGGCAACCCATCATTTTCATCGAAAGAGACCACAGAGAAAACCAATTTCCCGTTCTCTTTTTTCGGATAAATGCAAGCCAAGCCGTTCCGGGTTCCGACCCAGATGTCGCCGTCGTTGTCTTCGATGAGGGAAACCACCTGATCGCTTGGCAATCCATTGTTTTTTGTTAGGTATTGCATGGTCCTTGAAGCAGCGTCGAATACGTTCAAGCCATTGTCCGTGGCAATCCACAACAGTTTTCGCCTGTCTAAAATCGTATTGTAAACAATTTGTTCCGAAAGTTTATTCCGCTGAATGGAGTCTCCGAAGGCAGAACGGATCGTATTGGTTCGAGTATTCAACACATCCACACCGTTGGTGGTACATAAATACATCAGATTCCGGTCACCCGTCCATAAGGACAAAATCGTATTGTTGGAAAGACCTGGCATATTCCCAATGTCATGCCGTTGAAAAACTTTGCGAGTCGGATCCAGTTTGTCGACACCACCACCCAATGTACCGATCCAAAGATTGTTGCTTTGGTCAACCCTAATTCCATATATACTCTTATTGGACAAGGAGTTGGGATTGTTGGCATCCGGCTGGTAATGAATGAATTTGCCGTTCTTCCATTGGTTCAGACCACCCATATAAGTACCAAACCACATATCCCCGCTCAGATCCTGGGTCATGGAGATCACGATATCGGACGAAATGCTGGCCGGATTGTCTTTCTGGTGCCTGTAAATGGTAAAACTTCCTGACCGTTGGTTCCATTTCAGCAAACCATTACCATTGGTTCCGATCCATAGGTCACCGCCTGTATCCTGATACAGCACGTTACAGTCCTTGGTTTCCAGATCTGGATGGTGAAAAAAGAACAAGGGTGTCTTGTTGAATTTGAACATGCCCTGATGGTAAAAAGATACCCCATTTTTATAAGTGCCCACCCAGATGATGCCGGTATCATCGCAAAAAAGGCTGATGCACGAGTTCTGACTGATGGAATTTGGGTTCATCGGGTCGTTTCTTAACACCGTGATGGAACCGTTTAGTTTGTTCAGTATGTTGATTCCACCATGATCGGTTGCAATCCAAATGTTGCCCAGCTTGTCTTCCGTCAAACTTCGAACCAGGTCTGAAGTAATGATTTGATCGGCTTGGGAGTTAAAATCCTGACGATTGTTTCCAAAATATACCCAATTCAGTTTTTTGAGATTATATTGCAAAACGCCTTTGTCACCTAAGCCTGGATAAACCCATGGGTTGCCGTCCGAATCCAGAAACAGACTTTTTTGCAGAATGGCTCCCCGATTATTATCCTGTACGAAACTATTTCTAAAATCGACCGTGTTCCGAACCTCATTGAAACGTTCCAGCAAACCAGACTGATGAAGCACCCAGCAATATCCGTGATCACCCTTTATCGTTCTGACAATACCTGGACTAATGTCGTTCAGGTTCGCCGATTGCCTGAAATGCTTCAGTTTTTTTGTTTTAATCTCATACTTCCATACGCCGTCGTTGTTGTTGACAAAGTAGAAATTCTTTTCACCGTCGATTTCAACCAGGCTTGGTACAAAAGTCACGCCAAAATCTGCCAGGTAAGGTCTAAGATCCCGTAGGAAGGTTTCGGCATGTACATCGTAAACCACTGCGGATGGATTTCCTGTGATCCACAGATTTCCGCGAAAATCCTCTTGAATTTTTGGTACGGTATTGTAAAGCAGACTGTTCGGATTGTTTTTGGAAGCGAGGAAAACTTTGACCTGATAGCCATCGTACCGGTTCAAGCCAAAATTGGTACCAAACCACATAAAACCGCGACTGTCTTTGAAAATGCATTCGATCTGATTGTTGGAAAATCCATGCGTGTTGTCCAAGCGGGAAAAATTATAGATTTCCGCTGAAAGGAGCAAAGGGAATATCAAAAGAAGCAGAAGAAGGAAACGTTTCATGCGATGGATTTCAGGTATGGAGCAATTCTTCCTCAAATATACTTTTTTTTGGATAGTGAAAGTGTAGTCCAAGGGTTCAGTTATCAAATCAACCCCCTACCGAAAACATTTGGCCCCCATTGGTTTACATTTGCTCCTCTGTTGGATAACATCCTTCCACCCTTATGAAATCTAATGGATGTACTTTTACCATGTTTTAGAATCTGACCTTAACACACCATGAATCGAGCCCTATTCCTAGCGCTGCCCATCTTTCTGATATTACTTTGCGGTTGCAACAACTCCTTGTTCCGCAAGACTAATGACGGTATCCGCATATCGCTGACACAAACCCATAACACCGATACCAAAAGCCTTCGCCTGCAAGTCATCACGGACGACATCATTCGTGTTTCCGCTTCTCCGGATCGTTTGCTAAAGGATCCGAAAAGCCTCATTAGGGCATACGAAAAAACCCAAACGGAAGGTTGGGATGCGGTTCAGAAAGGCAACACCATTCAATTGACTACTGCCAAGCTTAAAGTGACGGTTTCGATGCGGACCGGTGAAATCAGCTTTTCAGATTTAAAAGGAACGGTATTGTTAAAGGAAAAGATCGGTGGTGGAAAGACTTTCAGCCCAATTACTATAGACGATACAAGGGCCTGGACCTTTCGACAGGAATTCGAATCCCCGGCCGACGAAGCCTTTTACGGTCTTGGCCAACACCAGTCGGACGAGTTCAATTATAAGGGTAAAAATGAGACGCTGTATCAATACAACACCAAGGTTTCAGTTCCGTTTGTGGTATCCAGCAAAAATTATGGACTTCTCTGGGACAATTATTCGTTAACCCGCTTCGGTGATCCACGCCCTTACGATAATTTGGACCAATTCAAACTTTTCGATAAGAACGGTCAGGCAGGCGGTTTGACGGCTACTTATATGATTGGTAAGGATCCGAAAAACGTGTTTGTGGAACGCAAGGAAAACACCGTCGATTACGAGAATCTGGAAACCATCCAGAACTTTCCGAAAAACTTTCCGTTCTATAATTCTTCCATTAAGTGGGAAGGTGAAATCCAGCCCCTTCAGAGTGGTTTGTTCCATTTCATTTTGTACTATGCAGGTTACACTAAAGTATATTTGGATGACAGTTTAGTAGTGGCCGAACGCTGGCGTACGTCTTGGAACCCAAATAGTTATAAGTTCACGGCCGATTTGGAAAAAGGCACCAGGCACAAAATCCGCATTGAATGGATGCCCGATGGAGGTGCTTCCTACATCAGCCTGAAAGCGTTGAGTCCGGTTTCAGCCGAAGAGCAAAACCGGCTTTCTTTTTGGTCTGAAATGGGCAGGCAGTTGGATTATTATTTTGTCCATGGCGCCAATGCAGACCAGGTGATCAGCGGCTACCGCACCTTGACGGGCAAAGCCCAGGTGATGCCCAAGTGGGCCATGGGTTATTGGCAAAGTCGGGAACGGTACAAAACGCAGGAAGAATTACTAAGAACACTGCGTACGTTTCGTGAGCAACATTTTCCCATCGACAACATCGTTCAGGACTGGTCGTATTGGAAAGAAAACGCCTGGGGTTCACACGACCCGGATACCACCCGCTTTCCTGATTTTGCCGGCATGGTAAAGGAAGTCCACGATTCCAGTGCCCGCATCATGATTTCAGTTTGGCCTAAATTCTATACTTCCACCGAACATTACAAGGAATTCGACGCTAAGGGCTGGATGTACAAACAAGCGGTGAACGATAGTGTTCGTGACTGGATTGGTAAAGGCTACATCGGTTCGTTCTACGATGCCTTCAGCGAAGGTGCCCGAAAACTTTTCTGGAAACAAATGGACGAACATTTGTTCATTAAAGGCTTTGATGCCTGGTGGATGGACGCTTCCGAGCCCGACATCAATTCGAATGCCAGCATGGCGTACCGCAAGAAACTGATGAACCCGACTGCTCTGGGTTCTTCCACTGAATATTTCAACGCCTACGGCCTGATGAACGCCAAGGGCATCTACGAAGGACAACGGAGCACCAACAACGACCAACGCGTCTTTTTGCTCACACGCTCCGGTTTTGCAGGCTCCCAACGGTATGCCGCATGCATTTGGAGTGGAGACATCGG
>Ga0209430_1001159_pt1 | contig 20708 bp, 14 predicted proteins | sample BarGraIncub1133A_FD_184504 | JGI IMG/M metagenome (GOLD analysis project Ga0209430, IMG submission 184504) | Arctic peat soil microbial communities from Barrow, Alaska - Barrow Graham LP Incubations 11-33A (SPAdes) (version 2) | ecosystem: Environmental > Terrestrial > Soil > Wetlands > Peat... | reverse complement strand
CTTGAGAAAAAAGCCCTTCAGGCCATCGAAACCCTCTACAAACAGACCGTAGACGCTTCCCAGATCCAACTGCAACCCACCAAAAAAGAATTTGTAGGGAACCTGACCCTGGTGACATTTCCCCTGTTGCGCGTTTCCAAGAAGAAACCGGAAGAAACAGGTGAAGAATTGGGTAAATGGCTGGTAGAAAACACGCCTGAGCTGAGCAACTTCAACGTAATCAAAGGCTTCCTCAACCTGACTGTTTCGCCTGCCTACTGGCTGAACGAACTGGTGCTGGCCGCTGCCACGCCCGATTTCGGCCTCACGAAAGTCCGTCCGGAGTCGCCACTGGTGATGGTGGAATATTCCTCACCAAACACGAACAAACCGCTTCACTTAGGGCACGTCCGCAACAACCTGTTGGGTTATAGCCTGTGCCGCATTCTGGAAGCCAACGGCAACAAGGTGGTGAAAACCAACATTGTGAACGACCGAGGCGTCCACATCTGCAAATCGATGCTGGCCTGGAAAAAATACGGAAACGGCGAGACACCGGCTTCCTCAGGCAAAAAAGGAGACCACCTGGTGGGAGACTATTATGTCGCTTTCAACCAGCATTATTTACAAGAACTGGCTGAATTGCAGGCTCAGGGCATGACGAAGGAGCAATCGGAAGCAGCGTCCACACTCATGGCTGAAACCCGCGAAATGCTGTTGGCTTGGGAAGCCGGGGATCCTGATGTACGTCAACTCTGGGAAACCATGAACGGTTGGGTGTACGCGGGTTTTGAAGAAACCTACAAGAAGCTGGGCGTCAGCTTTGACAAAATCTATTATGAATCCGAAACCTACCTGCTTGGTAAGGATGTGGTGCTGGACGGTCTTGAAAAAGGCATCTTCTACCGCCAGGAAGACGGCTCTGTATGGGCCGACCTAACGGCTGAAGGCTTGGACCAAAAGGTGTTGCTTCGCGGTGACGGCACATCGGTCTACATGACCCAGGACATTGGCACGGCTAGCCTGCGCTACAGCGAATACCCCATCGACAAGATGGTTTACGTGGTTGGTAATGAGCAGAATTACCATTTTCAGGTGCTTTCCATCCTGCTCGACAAAGTGGGTTTCTCCTGGGGTAAGGACCTTGTCCATTTCTCTTATGGCATGGTGGAACTGCCCGAAGGCAAGATGAAATCGCGCGAAGGCACCGTCGTTGACGCAGACGAACTGGTGGACGAAATGGTGGGAACTGCACGCGATACTTCCCGCGAACTCGGCAAACTTGACGGCCTCACGGAAGCCGAAGCCGAAGATATTGCCGAAATGGTTGGAATGGGCGCCCTCAAATACTTCATTCTGAAAGTGGATCCGCGCAAAAACATGACCTTCAATCCGAAAGAATCCATCGATTTCAACGGGAACACCGGTCCGTTCATCCAATATACCCATGCCCGCATCCAGTCGGTGCTCCGCAAGGCTGAAGAACAAGATTTGAAAGCAGAAGCGACAATAGATGTTGCCAAAAGCCTTTCCGACAAGGAATTGTACCTGATTCAACTTATTGACAGTTTCCCTGAAACGGTGAAAGACGCTGCCGAGGGCTTCAGTCCGGCCATCATCGCCAACTACATCTACGAACTGGCCAAGGAATTCAACCAATTCTACCACGAATACACCATTCTGAAGGAAACCGACGAAGCACTCCGCAACTTCCGCCTGTTGCTGGCATTCACCACGGGCAAGGTCATCCGCACCGCCATGGACCTGCTCGGCATTCGGGTTCCGGATCGTATGTAAGCTAACCACACCTAATAACACCACCCACATGAAAATCACCTTTCACGGCGCAGCCCGTACCGTCACCGGCTCCAAGCACCTCATCACCCTGAACAACGGTAAGAAAATCCTGCTCGATTGCGGCATGTTTCAAGGCATGGGCAAAGAAACCTACCCGCTGAACAGGGAATTCGGTTTCGATGCGCGGGAAGTGGATTACATGATTCTGTCGCATGCGCATATTGACCATTCAGGGCTCATCCCAATGTTGGTGAAATATGGCTATACAGGCAAAATTTTCGGAACGGAGGCTACGCTTGACCTCACAGCCATTCTGCTCAAGGATTCAGCACATATTCAGGAAGCAGACAGCAAGTTCGTGAACAAAAAGCGTTTTGCCGAAGGCCGCGAATTGGTGGAGCCACTTTACACAACAGATGATGTAGATGATGCCATTCTTCAGTTTGAACCTGTGCCTTATGAAACGCCTTTTAAAATAGATGAGGACATTGAATTGGAATTGTTCGATGGTGGGCATATCATCGGAAGTGCCACGGTGTTTTTAAAAATCATGGAAGATGGGAAACTCACTCGGATTGGTTTCAGCGGAGACGTCGGTCGGTACAACGACCCCATTCTGAAATCGCCGCAGGCATTCCCTCAGGTGGACTACATGCTTATCGAATCCACGTATGGCAACCGTTTGCACGACAAGATTGAAGAGACACCGGAACATTTGCGTGAACTCATTGTGGAAACATGCATCAACAAACGCGGTAAACTGATCATTCCTGCTTTCAGTGTTGGCCGAACCCAGGAACTGCTGTACGCGCTGAATGAACTGGAGCTGAACAACCGGCTTCCGAACGTGAGGTACTACGTCGACAGCCCGCTTTCAGTGACCGCCACCAATGTGGTGAAAAAACACCCTGAATGCTTCAACAGTGCCGTCCAAAAAATTATGAAGTACGACAACGACCCCTTCGATTTTCGCGGCCTTCACTTTATCGAAGACAAACGCGACTCTCAGGCACTCAACGACATACTAGACCCTTGCGTCATCATGTCTGCTTCTGGCATGGCTGAAGCCGGCCGTGTAAAGCACCACATTGCCAACAGCATCGGCAATCCCAAAAATACCATCCTCTTGGTGGGCTACTGTGCAAAAAAAACGTTGGGGGCCAGACTTAAGGAACACCCCTCTGAAGTAAACATTTTCGGGGACATGTTCCGGGTTCGGGCAGACATCCGTCAGATTGAATCCATGTCCGCACATGCCGATTACAATGATCTTTGCCAGTATTTGTCCATTCTGGAACCCTCCAACGTGAAACGTGTTTTCGTGGTGCACGGGGAGCCGGATGTACAGGACGAATTCCGCGAAAACCTCCTCCGAAAAGGCTTTGGAGACGTGGTCATTCCGGAACCACACGAAACGTTCAGTCTATAACAAATTATCGTTTAGAAGCAGGCAGAATGAAACTAAGGGCATTCTTTTTGGTTTTTTTCGGTAAATGCTGACCGTCATTTTCATGCACGAAAAATACACCTTTTGTGCATTTTTATGCACAAAAGGTGCTTTGTGAGTACTTTTCTTGCAGCAACAAAGGTTTTTTTGTTCCTTTGCCCGTATACAATCAGACTTCTTATTTCATCCTCAATAGAAAATTATGTCAGATACTGCAAAAATGACTTCGCTTGATAAAGTGGTCATACGCTTTTCAGGCGACTCTGGTGATGGTATGCAGCTTACCGGCAGCCTTTTTTCCAATCTCTCCGCGATTTATGGTAATGAAATTTCCACTTTTCCGGACTATCCTGCCGAAATCCGTGCCCCGCAAGGCACCACAAGCGGCGTTTCAGGCTACCAGGTACATGTAGGTTCCACCGGAATTTATACCCCCGGAGATTTAGCTGATGTGCTCATTGCCATGAACCCTGCTGCTCTGAAAGTCAATAAAAGAAACATCAAACCCTTCGCCATCGTCATTGTGGACGAAGACGCGTTTGACAAGGTAGGCATGGGCAAAGCCAAATTCAAAACAGACAATCCCTTTTTGGAACTTGGAATGACAGGCATCCAATTGATTTCCGCACCCATTTCCACCATGGTGAAAGCCAGTCTTTCCGAAAGCGAAATGGACAACAAAAGCATCCTTCGCAGCAAAAACATGTTTGCACTGGGTTTGCTCTGCTGGCTGTTCAACATCCCGGTCGATGCGGCCATGCATCTGCTCGAAAATAAATTTAAAAAGAAACCGGCCATCCTGAGCGCAAACCTCAAGGTGCTGGTGGACGGTTACAATTTCGGTAACAACACCCACGCCAGCGTTTCCACCTACCACATCGATGGCACCGATATGCCCAAGGGCACCTACACTGATGTGAAAGGAAACCAGGCAACCGCTTACGGCCTCATTGCCGCTTCCGAAAAATCGGGACTACCGCTTTTCTTAGGCAGTTACCCAATCACCCCAGCCACCGAGATTCTGCATGAACTTGCCGCACGCAAAGATCTGGGAGTGAAAACGGTACAGGCTGAAGACGAAATCGCTGGTGTCTGCACCGCCATTGGCGCCAGCTTCGCCGGCCATCTCGCCGCGACTTCCACCTCAGGTCCCGGACTGGCATTGAAGAGCGAAGGCATCGGTTTGGCCGTCATGGCTGAACTGCCCCTGGTTGTTGTCGATGTGCAACGCGGAGGTCCGTCCACCGGTCTTCCAACCAAAACGGAGCAGTCAGACCTTTTGCAGGCACTTTACGGCCGCAATGGTGAAAGCCCCTGCGTCGTCATCGCCGCCAGCACCCCGGCAAATTGTTTCGATTACGCATTCATGGCCTCCAAGCTGGCGGTGGAGCACATGACTCCGGTCATCCTGCTTACCGACGGCTTCCTGGCCAACGGTTCTTCCGCCTGGCGCCTCCCCAACATGGATGATTATCCGGCCATCGTGCCCCCGTTTGTGCATGCTGACATGCAGGCCACCTGGAAGCCCTATTTCAGGAACAAGGAAAACGGCTCTCGCTACTGGGCCATCCCAGGCATGGAAGGTTTTGAGCACCGCATCGGCGGTCTTGAAAAAGACCACTGCACCTCTGCCATCTCCACCGATGCCCACAATCACCAGCGCATGACGGACCTGCGTCAGGCCAAAATCGACCGCATTGCCGATGTGATTCCTACGCTTGAGGTTCAGGGTAATCCGGATGCAGACCTCTTGGTAGTAGGCTGGGGCGGAACATTCGGGCACTTGTATTCTGCCGTGGAAGAGCTCAATGCCGAAGGCAACAAAGTCGCACTGGCACATTTCAATTACATCAGTCCGTTGCCCAGCAATACCGCAGCGGTCTTGAAAAATTACAAGCAAATCCTGGTTTGCGAACTCAACAATGGTCAATTCGCCGGTTATCTCCGATCCAAAATCGCTGGCATCACCCCGCTTCAGTTCAACAAAGTGGAAGGCCAGCCGTTCATGGTGAACGAAATCAAGGATTATGTCAAATCAATTATCAACGCATAAATGATGGAAAATAAAACATATACCGCCGCAGATTTCAAAAGTGACCAGGAAGTACGTTGGTGCCCTGGTTGTGGGGATTATGCCATTCTGAACAGCATCCAAAAAGTCATGGGCGAACTGGGAATTCCGCCCCATAAGACTGCCGTCATTTCCGGTATCGGTTGCTCGAGCCGTCTGCCTTATTATGTCAACTCCTACGGCATGCATACCATTCACGGTCGCGCTGCAGCAATTGCCACTGGTGTGAAAACAGCCAATCCCGAACTGATGGTTTGGATGGTGACCGGTGACGGCGACTGTCTGGCCATCGGGGGGAACCATTTCATCCATGCCGTCCGTCGCAATGTAAACATCAACATTGTCCTGATCAACAATGAAATTTACGGTTTGACCAAAGGCCAGTATTCACCCACCTCCAAAATGGGGTTCGTTTCCAAGTCCTCCCCTTTAGGCACGGTTGAAGAACCGTTCCGCCCGGCTGAATTGGCTTTCGGCGCCCGTGGTGACTTTTTCGCCAGAACCCTCGATGTGGATTTGAAAACCGCCCAGGAAGTGATGCTTGCCGCCGCCAGACACCAAGGCTGTTCGGTGGTGGAAGCACTGACCAACTGCGTTATTTTCAACGATGGCACCCATAAAACCATTTCAGACAAAGAAGTCCGTTCTGATCGCACCATCGTTTTAAAACATGGAGAACCCATGATTTATGGGAAGAACAACGATAAGGGTTTGATTATTGATGGCTTCAACCTAAAATCAGTAACGATCGGAGAAAACGGGATTACACTAAAGGATCTATTGGTTCACGATGCCAAATGCCCCGATCGCACGCTGCATTTCAAACTAGGCAACATGTCAGGAGATCTTCCTGTAGCATTGGGTGTTATCCGAAATGTTGAAGCTTTGGTGTATGATCAGGCCGTTGAAGCACAAATTCGCGAAGTTCAGGCAAAACGTCCCATTCGCAAACTGGAGGATTTTTTGCACACACTTGAAACATGGGAAATTAGATAATTTATTTCCTGATTATAACAAATTCAAAAACTTTTAAAACATACCTGAAAGACAAAAGTAATAAACTTGTTTTTATTCCATTTTCTTTACACGCACGGGCATTCTCTTCATTATGCAGATAATTTCTCAACGAGACTGTACTGACCCCCCCTGTACGCATTTTCATCACGTCTATTGGCAAATACTTATACTTCAATTTGTGCGTATACAAAAATCGAAGCAACAACTCATAATCCGCTGCAATCTTATAATCTAGCCGATAAAACCCAAACTCATCAAAATATTTTTTGTAAGTAAAAAAAGATGGATGCGCAGGCATAAAACCAAAACGAAAACGCCAGAGTGCAAAATTTTTGGAAGAATAATAACGTACCGTCTTATTCAGATTGTCTGAATTAACGTACCGCACATCTGCAAAAGTAGCCTGAACAGTATCATCCTCAAAGGCTTTGGCTATCGTTTCTATGACATCATTCCGGTGATAAAAATCATCCGAATTAATGATCCCGACTACGTCACCTGTAGCAATTCGGATACCTTTATTCATCGCATCATACAAACCTTCATCCTTTTCGCTGATCCAACGTAAACGCCCATTAAAGAGCGGTTCATATTCTCTGACTATTTTTATCGTATCGTCTTTAGAAACACCATCCACAACGATGTATTCAATATCAGGAAATGTTTGGCTTAATACAGACTCAACCGTGTTCCTTATGGTTGCAGCACTGTTGTAAGCTACTGTTATTAGTGATATTTTCATTGGATACCGTAATTATTAATTGATACGATCTTTTGTGAAAGCAGTTTTTCATAAAGCGCAAAATACTCATTATACCGGTCATTTTTATTAAACAACTTTTCTGCATGATTCCGACAAGCGTTTATATATTCCGACTTTCCTTTTTCTTTAAAAACATGAATGACATCCAAAACTCCGGACAAATCGCCCTTTTCAACCACAAAACCCGTGTCATCTGTAACAGATTCCGTACTGCCCCCTGTATCATAAGTCAATACAGGCGTTCCACAAGCAAGAGATTCAAGATTGGTAGTAGGAAAAGAATCCTCGTAGGTTAAATTCAAAAATAGATCCGCTGCAGAATATATATCAACCAACTGAGCCATATTTTCAGTTCTCGAAATACCGATCACATTGGTGGGCAAGTCCTTTAATTGCTCTTCATTCAATCCAACCAACACAAGTGCCACATCTTCATTCAATAAAGGACCAAGCTTCAAAAAAACATCAAGACCTTTGCGCGAATCCCATATAGAAGCTACGCCCAAAAGCATCAGACGGTCTCCAATTCCCATTTTTTCCTTTACAGCCTTGCCATTTGTCTGAGGTGAAAAGATCTCCAGATCAACGCCATTTTGAATGATTTTTTGTGGGTGGTTTTTTAAAAAAGAGGCCCCGACCAGATTTGACAACCAGTTTGAAACCGGCACGATGGTCAGATTTTTTACTGAATTAAAAAGTCGTTGCTTGTCTCTGTAATTTCTTCTAGAATTATCCATCCATAGACTGATGGGATACCGATTCTTCTGAAGACAAGAAAAACATCCGGTTTTCCATTTTTCACAACCCACAAAATCAAAATGAGAACAATGCCCGGTGAATGTCCAGCAATCATGCAAAGTCCATACAACCGGAATGTCTGCAAAAGCCAAATAATTAAATAGAAGCTCTATATTGAGGTAATATCCATGAATATTATGAAGATGTATTATATCAGGCTTTATGGCTTTAATTTTGTTTATAAACTGATTTGTGGCATGTTTTGATGCAAATCCCTGCCTATCAAAAAGTCTACTATGCAAACCATGCAGCTTAACATCAAGATCAGTACCAATCCTGATCAGTTCAGATGGACTCGAACGATCATATCTTCCATAAGCGATAAAGCTCTTCCACCCCTTTTCAAGGGCTATTTGTCCAATCTCATCGGCAATCCGGCCAGTAGCATTGTATCTTACAACAGTATTTATTTGGAGTAATTTCAAAGCCATATCATTCTATCTTTATTCATCAAAATCTTTGTCTTCTTTATATGCTATCTTTATGAATAAGTGATATTTCCTCATAAGAAGAAGATACGGCAAATATTTCATATCCATGTTCCTTTAACTTCATAATAGCCTGCTGAGTCTTCTTAACACCATTTTCAAAAAACCTATCATGAAATTCAATTAGTATTTGATTTACAAATACTTTTGAATCCAAAATACTGTCAATCACATTATACTCTGAACCCTCAATATCCATTTTCAATACATCAATTTGTTCGTGCCCCAATTCCTTAACAATATCTTCTAATGATTTCATTTCAACACTGATTTTCTCATTCGTATTTAAGTTGTCTTGTATAACCATGCTTCCTGATACCCAATCAGGATTTTTAGGCAAATAAAAATCAAACAAACCGCTTTTATCACTCAATCCATAGTTGAAGTATTTAAAGTTTGCCGGTAATTCTTGATTTTCAATCCAATTTATTGATTTCGGTGTTGGATCAAAACCAAAAACTTGGCAATTGTGTTTTTCAATTATTGCTTTGTCAAATGAAATATCTTCGCCGATACCAAAAGAATATACAATAGAATTTTCATTAAGCATGGTGGGATTCACATAAAAACCACCATATGAATTTCCATACCATCTATGTTTACAATTTGCACTCGTGTTCAGAAAATAATATTTATTACTGCTTTTTAACAATAAATGTTTGATAAATCTTTTAAATGCCTGATACATAGCAATGGTTTTTTAATAAATTTACATTAAAACGCAGTCATTTTTATTAATATTCCTTAGGATGACTTATAAAATACTTAACATGATTAACCGACCAATAAGGCTCAAAATGCCTCCGGTTTATAACCTTACCATCGTATGAAAAATACTTTTTGTAGTCAGACTGACTAAAAATGTATTTGTAATATTTCATGGCTACTTCAATTGAAACAGCATTGGCATGATCCAAACGACCGTATGGAAAGGCAAAATAATCGCAAGGTGCATCAAGTTTATTCTCAATAACTAATTTGCAATTCCCAATCTGATAATTCAAATCCTCCAAATCATAGTCATTTATCATTTTATGATCCATCGTATGAGCCCCAATAATATGCCCTCGTTTGTGTAGATCAATAATGTCTGGCCATCTCATCGGACGTTTGCCAGATGTCATAACAATATTTTTAGTAAAATTTTCAATATACTGTTCATCCCCATCTGCAAAGTTGGGGTTAATAAAGAAAAGGCCATTTACCCCATAAGTTTCCAAAGCCGGAGCTATCATCGTTGCACATTCCTCAAAACCATCATCAAAAGTAAAGGCAAGCAAGGTATCCTTCACCTCTACCCTTTTATTGATCAAGTCTACTGCATCTTCAATCCTAATAAAATCTGCGACTTTTTTCAGATCTTTCAATTGATCTAAAAAAGTATCAATCCGGGGATTAGACCTCGCAATCATGTGACCGTTCAGAAGATGGATTCCACTTGCAGGATGCGCAAATAAGCCTAAAAAATCCAAAGTGCTATTCCTCAAACAAAGTCTAATTTTATCTATTCCTACCATGTATGGCACAAGTTAATCATGAACTATTTTCTTAAGTACCTCTATTTGATAATGAGGATTGTACCTTGAATCGATGACCTCATAACACTTTTTGCGGACCATTTCTCTGTCAGAGAGTTTGTCAAACCAATTTACTATACTCTCTGCTAATGAATCAACATTTTCAAACTCAAAAAAAGACCCTGTCACACCATCCTCAACAGATTCAAACTCGGGACCTTGATAGGGGAAATTATTATGAGTTATGACAGGCGTTCCAAAAACCAGGGAGTGCATAGCCGTAAGACCAATATTTCCGGGAGAGACACACAAATCAGCATTATACAAGAACTCCGAATTCTTGTTTTCATCATAAGAGGCACCAAAAAACCAAACATGGTCTTTCAAGCCAAAATCTTTTGCCATTTCTATCAGCTCTTCTTTCTTATCGCCATCACCAATAAAGGTCAGGTTAAAGCTCCTGCCCTTTTCCTTTAGTATCGAAAGCGCAATCAATAATAAATCAAATCTTTTTTCTTCCGTCAAACGCCCTATGAAAACCAGATTATGATAATTATTCTTAAAATGATCGGAATAAATGGTCGTGCTTTTTAATCCATTACGTATTGCCACTTGATTATCATAATCCAATGAATTATAAATGCAAGACAATTTATCGGCAGAAACGCCCTCCTTTATCATCAACTCTCTGGCATAATCTCCATAGAGGAAAATGTGGTGTGAAAGGCTAAAAAACCATTTCTTCAGGATTTTTCTTGGCTTTGATTCCCTCCCATACCATCCATGAGTCCAGGGGTACGTCTTTTTACCCATTACCTTCGCCAGAATCAGGATAATCCAACTTGACAAGCAACGAGGTTCACCCTCCATGATGATATGCTTGTAAGGTTTAAAAAGGATACCAATGGAACCCTTTTGCCAATATAGGTCTCTAAAAAGCCAGATATTTTTAATTTTCTTCCTGAAGCCGACAAGCAAGCTATAGTCCATTTCCTTGACATTATTTGGAAGATTGTCTCCAAAATAAAAATCACAACCCAACTCCTGATCCATCAATTTAAAGATGGCCGTTCTGTAACTGCTTCCAAAGTTAAAGATGCAACATATTTTTTGAGCAATCGTCCTTTCCATATTAAAGTCTTGCATCAACCATTTCTTTCGGAAGGACGTTTTTCACATCAAACACCACGCCTTGTCCCTTTAAAAACAATCGTACATTCTTATTTTTGAAAGCATCATGTGCAACCGCCAAAACCACGACATCAAAAGCGTTTTCTTGAGCATCCAAATCTAATGACTTGATTGAAATTCCATATTCTTTTTTTACAGCTTCTGGGTTTGCCCAAGGATCATAGATCACAATATTTGGCGTAAATTCCGAAAGCGTATTATAGATATCCACCACCTTGGTGTTACGAATATCAGGGCAATTTTCTTTAAAAGTAACTCCAAGTATAAGGATTTTAGCATCCTTCACCATGATGCCTTTTTTATTCATTAAATCTATGACCTGATGAGCCACATAATCGCCCATTCCATCATTCAGACGACGGGCATCAGACATGATACGTGGCAGATAGCCATATACCTGAGCTTTTTGAATCAAATAATACGGGTCAACACTAATACAATGACCACCCACCAATCCCGGCTTTAACCTGATAAAATTCCATTTTGAAGAAGCGGCTTCTATTACATCGTTGGTATCAATTCCCATCACGTTAAAAATCTTGGCCAATTCATTCATGAATGCAATATTGACATCTCTCTGTGCGTTCTCTATTATTTTTGAAGCTTCAGCAACTTTAATGGAAGATGCCTTATGAGTACCGTTAACTAAAACAGAATTATACAAGTTATCTACAAAATTTGCTATTTCCGGAGTTGATCCTGAAGTTACTTTTTTTATTTTCTCAACAGTATGTTCTTTATCTCCCGGATTGATACGTTCAGGAGAATATCCGGCAAAAAAGTCCTCATTAAACTTTAGATTTGAAACGCGCTCAATAACAGGAAGACATTCTTCTTCCGTAACGCCAGGATAAACGGTTGATTCATAAATAACCACATCTCCTACTGAAATCAATTTACCAACAGCTTCACTTGCCTTTATCAAAGGAGTAAGATCTGGCTTATTATGCTTGTCAACAGGGGTTGGTACAGTAACGATAAAAACCGAGCAATCTTTTACGTCCTTCAAACAACAAGTACAAAATAATCCTTTTTCATTTAATCCCGGCATTTTGCTTACCAGCGATTTTTTTAATGTAATATCATCAATCTCTAGAGTAGTATCAATTCCGCTATTAATCGATTCAACTCTTGCTTTATTAATATCAAAGCCAACAACAGGATATTTTGTAGAAAAAAGACGGGCTAAAGGCAAACCAACGTATCCAAGACCAATAACACAAATTTTTATCGATTTCATTAATTTAATATTAAAAGTTCAAACTGTCAAACAGGGCAAGCACAATATTCATAAATTTAGCCAACTTGCCAAAAAAAAGTAAAGAATGCCGTATTTTCTTTCATTCTAAACATAACTCCTGCAAAAGTAAGCACATAAAGTCCTAGTAATATATAAAATAGAGCTTTATCCCTTTTGCCAGAATCTTTTCTACGAAAATAATATAAAAGGCTAAATGCAGCAACAATAAATTTAAACCCAAAGAAATAGTCATTCGGCCTACTTAAAAGATTACTCCCATTGGTAATATAGCCATAGACCACTCCGAAAAAGTACAAGTCGTAAATAATCGGAAAAATTGTATCCTTAAAATAGGACTTGACGTTATTGCTATTCGCAATCAGGATAACATCAATCATCAAAATAATATAGAATCCTACACCCCTGCCTCTATCCAAAGAATTCAGAAGTGAGTCATCCTTGTCAATCAAATCAATGTATTTATCATAACCAAATAAATTGATGAGAACATCCAAAGAATTGAACAAATTCTCAAAGACATTGATATAAAGGATAATGAGAGCAAGTATCAAGAGAATTAACTGAACTTTTATGTTTTGAAAATGAAAGCCTTTAAATTGAAACAAAAAATATAATGGCAATAATATAATAGCTGTTTTATGGAACAAAAAAGCAAGAAAAATTAAAACAAAATATGGAATTAGTTTCTTTGAACGAATATATTCTATGGAAAATACAAAAATACAAAATGCAATTTGTTGACGCATGCCATTCATGAAAGTCAAAAAAACACAACCTAAAATAAAAGTCATCACAACAAAAGGAAGAACATCCCTATAGTTTTTAAATGCCAAGAACAAAAAAAATATTTGAATATAAGCCAGAAATGTAAAGAAAATGGAATAATGTAAAGAAAGGTTGGCAAAAAGGTTGGCTACAAAGACATAACCAAGCTCATATCGCTGATCAGAAATATGGTACAATTTTAATTCCTCATAATCTTTTAAGTAGGAAAGATGATCAATGCCTACGTTGTATCTCATTCCAAATATGACCGAAAACAAAATGATAGAAAAAATGACCGGTCCATTCAGAAAGTTTTTAAATAAATAGGAACCCTCTTCATCATTGTATTTTGCTGATAAAGAAGTTAAGAATACCATGATAAACAATAGTAATAGATAAACAAGTAAGGTTTGAATCATATCTTTATTTAAATATTATTTTTGAAAATATCTTTTATCAATTGCCTGAAAAATATGGGCAAACAGTATAAATCAAAAGAAGCATTCAAAAGATGTATTTTCCCTTTACGCTGTCTCAATATATTTATCTTAATTGGATAAAAACCACTTTCAACAACGACACGTTTCACAACAAAATACTTGTCTAAACGATGAACTGAAAAAAATTGATTAATTATATTTGAAACGATTAAATATACATGATAATTAAAAATATCCATTTGATCTATGGTAAATTCATATTTCTCAATGTAGTTTCTGATAGCAAAAAAATTATGAGACAGCGCTCTTACCCTTTCGTAGTCCCATGATTGTGAGGCACTTCCAATATTTAAATATATTTTGTAAAAAAAAAGATTCATGTGTTTAACTTTGGAGGAAAGAGCAAAACACACAGCCATAAACAGCGTATCCTCACCATTAATCACAGATTCTGGAAATACTATCTGATGTTGTAAAACAAACTGCCTTTTGAAAGCCGCACCACAGACACTTCCTCTACCAAGAAAGCCTTTCCGAAACAGCTCAACTCCCGAAATTGTCTTACCTGTCAAATTCTTAGGAAAAGAATAAAGTTCGACCTTATCACTTGAGCCATTTCTAAACTCATACGAATTTAACACCAATATTTCTACTATATTTTTTATCAGCTCTGAATAAACTGCCGATAAAACGTTCATTTCAATAACATCGTCTGAATCCACAAATAGCAAATATTTACCCTTTGCAATATGGATCCCTGCATTTCTTGCCGAAGAAACCCCGCCATTGTCTTTATTAATTATGACAATATTCTTATGACATTTTGCATACGTTTCCACAATTGACATAGAAAAATCTGGTGTACCATCGTTAACAATAATCACTTCATATTTGCCCTCTTCAAACTCTTGGTTGAAGAGAGAATCCAGACAACGTGCAATATACTTTTCCACGTTATAGACCGGAACTATTATTGAAAATACTGGTGACATCATCATCAAATCATTTTAAGGAGTTTGTGAAATACCTGACATTACCGCCTCGTTGTTTAGCATTCTATTTTGATTCATCTTCTAATTTTTTGAATGATCGTCTTCACTTTCAAAACAACTAAAACTCGTGTTTCCCTATCAATACCCAAAGTAAATACGGATATCATCACCGCAAACACACTGGCAAATCCAACCGTTATAAAACGAGATAAACCTGGTTCCAGCATATTGGTGAGCATAAAAGGGATTATCGCCGAGATGACCATCACAATCATGCAAGGCCAAACCACTTTAACTACATACGCTCTTACAGAATAGCTGATAAATAGTTTTAAGAGAAATAACTCCGTAATCTGCACCATGAATGAGACTACTATTGCAACGATAAAAACAGACTCTGGAGCCAATCCATATTTTAGACAGAAATAAGACACAATAATAATCAGGTAAAAAAGGCTACCTGTCACCAGATTGGAAATTTTCAGTTTGCCAACAGCGTGAAAACAGGCAACAATGGAATTTCTCATTGACCATATCAAATTGTTTACCAAAATAAGACGGCAAAAGGAGACCGTATAGTCGGGTACCGTTTTTAACCATAAAGCCAAAACAAAAGGCATTTCAAGTAATAAGGGCAACGCGAGACAAAAAGTCAAAAACAAAGCATATTTAGATGATGAAAAGGCCAAATCCATCATTTGTTTTATTTTACTCTCAGCATAAAGCTTAATTATTTGGGGTTTAACGGCCATTATGAAATTTTCTCCAAAACCCAGAACAGCTCCCTGCACCTGAAAAGCTATAGCACGGGCAGCATTGACGGCGGGGCCGAAAAAAATATTTAGAAGCATATTCACCCCTTGCCCCATACCCATCAATGCAAAAGCACCATACATCTCCCAGATGGAAAAAGAAAAAAGCTCTTTGTAAAGCTTTTTATCCCACTTAAATGTAATGGAAGATTCTGCATAATGTTTCTTACAATATAAGCGATAAAGTAAAGCAATAGTGGAAGATACCAGGAAAACCAAAACTGCATAAAATTTCAATTTATCAAAATTGCCTATTGCCAAAAGATAAACAATCAGCAATTTAAGAATCGTATCCAACACAGAAACATACGCATAGATCGTCATCTTTTCATGCGCAATGACGAGCGCATTATAGGGCACTTGAGTCAAAGAGACCATGGCACTCAGGGTAGAGAACTGGAAGACCCATATTGCTGCATCCATGCGATCCGGAGGTATGACCAGCTTGTGAGTCAAAAACCACAAACCGACAGTCTCAGTAAGCAAGAACACCAATAACGCAATGCAAATATGGCTGCTCAACGAAGCATTAAAAACTTTTTTTAGTTGTACATAATCTTTCTTTCCCAATTCAAAAATGAGAAAACGGGAAGTGGCTGATGACAACGCAGAATTAAGGAAAGAAAACATGATGACAATGCCACCGACAACATTATAAATGCCAAAATCGCTTACTCCCAGCATATTTAAGATGATACGGGAAGTATAAAGCGTAACCAACATATTTAACAGCATACGAAAATATAGCATCATCGTATTTTTTGCTATTCGTTTGTTATCGTTTGTTGCCGTCATCTATTTAGTATCTCTTACTATTTTTTCACACCGGAATTTTAGGTTGTCACTGTTTCAGTATATTCTTGAAATACAAAGCCCCCAACAACCAGGACACAATCAGAAAACCGCCCAAAATTCCCCCAATCACTATACCTTTTGCTTTCCCCAAGTGCTTTCTTTCCAAAGGAAGACGCGGGGTATCTATAATTTGTACAATCGGTTTGTCCCTGGCCATATCTAATTTCAAAGTTTCGAGATTTTTAAGAACTTCTGCGTAAACAGCGCCATAAAGCTGAGCATTGGCTTCCTGTTTGATTTTGGGAACTGCGGCCAATTGAATGGCTTCGTTGATATTATATTGGGAGATTGATGCGCTACGATAAAGAGATGATTCATATAAACGCTTTATGGAGTCTGCAGTTGCCTCCATCATGGTTATATTTGTCCTGCTTTGGGATGTACGGGTATCGATATAAAACTGATATGTATCTTCCATCAGCTTTTCAACAAAAAGTTTGGAGAACAGTTCGTCTTTACTGGTATAATCCATATTGACTATCTCGAGTTTTTTATCTTTTCGTTCTACCAACAAAGTTCGTGATGTCCTGATAGCCTCGCTAATGCTATGCAAAACGCTATCCTGAGTTCGGGTAAACGTTTCGCGTTTCTGCCCAATAGGAAAACTAAGTTGGCGCAATTCTGCGTTTTTCTTATTTTTGTTCCAGGCATCACGCATATCATTAATCTGAACGTAAACTTCTACCAGATTTTGTTTTTTGCCTTTGTACATTACAGGTGATAAAAGAGTCTGCTCAACAGCATGACGTGATTTAATAATTTCAAGCAAATTGTTTCCGCTAAAAGCTCCATCACCACCACTCATAATACTCATGCCAAAGGAAGAAGCAAGACTTGCAAGACCGGAGACCCCACCGGAACTGTCAATCAAGGCAAAAGAAAGATGAGCTTTATAGGTAGGTTCGTTCAATAGGGAAGCAACCAGACCTAAAGCACCTCCACCCAGTCCGAATACCAAAATGATCACCCACTTTCCAAGCAGGTATTGAAAATACTCTTTAACTTTTAACAGCTTTTCCTTATAAGAAATTTCTGTGTTTTTCCTGACAGTGTAGACAGTGTTGTCTTTATTTTCATTCATTACTTATCTTTTTATTTATCTTAACACTGAAATAACAAGGGCTGCAACAGTGACAATTGAACCCAAAATTGAAACGGTCTCAGCCGTTGACATTTTGTTCTTAAGTTCGACCGGCTTTTCGGGTACAACAATATGCGAACCAGGTCTTATTGGGGGATAAGCTTTTATGCCAAGAAAACTTTTGGTACTTTTGGCCGTTCCGTTTGCATAGAGTACAAATGTCCTGCTTTTTTGAGCGCGATCCGAAAAGCCACCGGCACCGCTTACATAATCTTTAAGCGACATCTTTTTATCATAACCTACGTAAGTTGGGAATGAAACTTCACCCAAGACACGAACGGTTTGCAGTTCACGGGGCACATACACAATGTCGCCCTCTTCCAGATAAAAATCTTGACTTAAACCTGGATGCTCCATTATTTTTTGCAGATCAATACCGACAATACCCTCCGAATTCATTATCTGTTCCGCAGATTGAGAACCGCTCAATTCTTCCTGAACAGTTTTTATATCTTTTGAACCTGTTTTCTGGAGTAAATTAACATCTATGTTTTTTTCTGTATTGGATGTTATTTGTCTTTTGGCATTCTCTACCATTTTTTGTTTCAAAATATTCTCAACACCACTTGTATTTTCATAACGAATCAGATAAGCACCCAAGGGATAGGCATAATGGGTAAATCCACCGGCACGTCGCACAAGATCAGAGATTCTTTCAGCCTTATTGATAATGTTGTATATTCCTGGCTGTAAAATTTCTCCTTCAATACGAACCATGCGGATGTCCTCATAACCTGAAATAGTGCGAACAATCACCTGATCACCATTTTGGAGCAGAAAATCACCTTCACCTTTCTGTAAATTAAGGTTTTTGTCCAGGTGAAATTTCATAACTAATGTTTTTACATTTGTTTCAAGCAACTGTTTGGAATCTTTAATAATCCGGATCAATTCAATAGAATCCGTCGAAGCCATTTCCACAAAACCCTTTGCTTTGAAAACCAAGTCCCTAAGTGTAATATTATCGATCTTTGGAAAAACACCAGGCGATCTTACGGCTCCCCATATCGATACAAATTCATCCTCCCGATAGTCAAACAAACTGCGGATTTCTACCGAATCGTCTTTTTGAAGCAAAATATCGGGTGTCAGATTGTGTAATACTTCTCCCAAATTGAAGCCTAAAATTTCCGAAACATGGTTTTCTTTCTTACGTGTAATAAAGGCCATATTCAGGTAAGCATCCTCTTTAACGCCTTCAGCCTTATCAATAAGGTTCTTCACCGTCATCCCGGATTCGAGCGCATAAGCTCCAGGACGAAAAACAGAACCTTGAATATCAATACGATTCTCGAATATATTTAAGGTAGTTTCTACAGTATAGGTATCTCCCGGATTTAATATAAAGGTGGCCATCTCCTTTTCGGATACATTAACAACAACCCTTTCACGTCCATTAAGTCTAAAACCGGTAATACTTGCTTTATAAGCATTTTCGGTATATCCTCCTGCGAAACGGATTAAGTCCTGAAGGTACTCTCCCTGCAATGCTTCAAAAATGGCCGCATGTTTAACAGCCCCTTTAATGGAAGTCCGGATTTTGTATGGCTCAATTTTGATGACGTCTTCATCCTGCAAAGAAACATTATCTGTTAAAACACCATCAATCAGAAAACGATAAATATCAATATTAGCTATGGCTTTACCATGTCTTATTACTTTAATATCACGCATAGAGCCCATTTCCCCGGGACCTCCACATGCATACAACGCATTGAAAGCCGTTGCAAGTGATGGCAATGTATATGATCCTGGGCGGGTAGCTTCGCCCACCACAGTGACACGTATGCTCCTGATATTGCCAAGTGAGACTGCAATTTTTGTTTCACCCGAAGAAACACCTGAGTATATATTTGAAAGCCTACCCTTGATGCTTCTTGCTACAGCTTCTATCGTTTGACCGCTTACCTTTACCAATCCGACAGTAGGTATGCGCACAAATCCTTCAGGAGTAACTTTAACATGGTAATTGGCTTCATAGAGGCCGGATATATCAATTATCAATTCATCGTATGTTCCCAAAATATAACTTGGAGGTGTCGGGATATTCAGTTTGGGCTCAAACGTGAGATCCTGACCGCCAAATAAATCGGCACCAAAAACTTTAAGTGAAAGAGTGGATTTACTCTGATATTTATCATTTATGAAACGTGGGGCCATGTTATCTCTCATGCCATCCATATTTAACGAATCTGCTTCGTTTAAATATCTTTCGTTTAAATATTTATTGTTATAGTTAATATTATTCTCGTTATAATAATCATCCATATTTACGGGAGTAAAGTCATCCGAACTCTTATCCTTTTTCTTCTTAACCTTTATCAAATTTCCATTCTTATCCTTGATCAAATACTCACTCTTATCATCATCATTCACGTTCTGATTTGAATTCGTATTATTTTCATCTTCTTTATACATAGAACGTTCAGGTGTATCTTCCGTTACAACATTCGTTCCAACCGAAGTGCCTCCCGCTTTGTATTTTTTGTACATTTCGAGCTGCTCAGGAGTGAGACTGTTGAGATTCTGAGCCATCAGGCTACTACCAACCATTAGCAGGTAAAACACGATAAATAAAATTCTCTTCATACAATTTATAAATTATATTTTGAATTGCAAAATTACTATATAAATTCAATTTACGTTTACTAAATACCAAAGTTCGTCACTCCCACTTGTAAGAAACAACGGCAAAAAAATTTCCATAAAAATGTTCTTCTGCCTTACAACGACATTGACAATAACGCTTACTCAACCAATAAATTGTCTAAATGAAGCATTAGTTAAATTTTCAAAGGGAACTTGGAGCAAGAGGACAAAATGAATGTCCAATTTAAGCAAAATTTGAATGTTTCGGTTAAATCAATAGTTTGTTTAAAACTTAGTTAATTCTCTGATATACAGTAAAATAACCCTTAATTTATTTGTGTAAAACCGCAGGAATTCGTATATTTAAAGTATTAATTACCAGTTAATTACTCTATTTATGACGATCCCCGCGATTTATAATTTGTACAGCAAAATAATCCTTGAGGCTTTATCCGTTTCCCAAATATAGCTCAACAAATGCAGACGTGATTTTATGATTGAGATTTTCATGTTATACCTGAGCATCCCTTCCCGGATCAACTTCCTCCAGTTAGGCCGATACGGCCTTCATGGGAAACAACGCTATCGGCGTCAGTTCGAGAAGGAGTTTGATTTCTTTTCCTTTAACAAGGCTCTGTCAATGCCCTGGGTAGGGCCTCGCAACGCCATTGCCTTCGATCCGAGCTTCATCCATAAGTCCGGCAAGCAAACGCCCGGAATCGGATACTTCTGGTCGGGATGTGCCGGTAGGGCACTGCGGGGAATTGAAGTCCTTGGACTATCCG
>Ga0209430_1001155_pt1 | contig 20733 bp, 19 predicted proteins | sample BarGraIncub1133A_FD_184504 | JGI IMG/M metagenome (GOLD analysis project Ga0209430, IMG submission 184504) | Arctic peat soil microbial communities from Barrow, Alaska - Barrow Graham LP Incubations 11-33A (SPAdes) (version 2) | ecosystem: Environmental > Terrestrial > Soil > Wetlands > Peat... | reverse complement strand
CCGGTGAAGGTCTTGCGATTCTTTTCACTCATAGCCTGCTCCTTTTTGGTCAGGCTACCATCTTAAACTATTGTCCTCAAACCGGGGTCCACTATACCTGCAGGTGCTCCAAAACACCTGCACACATTGTGTTCAATAACGTGTTTATCACTTATGAACATGGTTAAAAGTGATATGGCTAAGTTATGAACAGGTAGTAGCCTTCTTTTTGCTGGTGTGCATAAACCGTCGTTTTAGAACTGGTGCAACTTGGGCATAGCTACTGGGCTTGCTGCCCATTTTCGCACGAATCCTTGCGGTGACCTATATCATAGGGGGACAATATGCCAGCCAATCCTAGACTAGAATCATTTCGTTACTAAACAGCTGGTCAGCTCCCTACGCTTGGCTTCTCTTTGAAATTTTGGCCTATCACCTGTAGAGCCTTCTCGAAGTCAATCGGTTTGGAGATAAAGGCATCCATACCGGCGTCAAGACATCGCTGCTCGTCCTCTTTAGAAGCATGAGCCGTCATTGCGACAATAGGAGTGTGACCACCGCGGTCCCGCTCCTTCACCCGGATTGCGCGGGTCGCCTCAAAGCCGTTGAGCAACGGCATCTGAATATCCATCAGCACGAGATCATATTCCCCCTTTTCCCACATCTCGATCGCCATCAGGCCATCAGTGGCGAAGTCAACTTTGTACTGCGACAGTTTGAGCATCGAGCCGAGCATCTTGCTAATGGTCGGATCGTCTTCGGTAAGAAGGATAAGCCTCTCTTCTCCAGGGGAAGAAAGTATAGTTTCAACCAAATGGGATTGAACTGCAGATTGGGCACAGCTCTCTTGGCGTGGTTCTACCAAGGGAATAGTGAAGGAGAAGATGCTCCCTTTTCCCTGTTCGCTCGTAAAAGTGATGGTCCCCCCCATACGTTCCACAATTTCCTTGCTAATGATAAGACCGAGGCCGGTGCCGCCGTAAATGCGGGTATGGGATTCGTCCACCTGGCTGAAGATGTGAAAAAGGAGATGCTTCTTGTCGTCTGGAATGCCGATGCCGGTATCGGTAACAGTGAAGGTTACTTCCCGTTTGCCGCCGGGGGCGCTGGCGCCCGCCGCGATGCGTAGCTCCACTTTCCCTTTTACGGTGAACTTGACCGCATTACCTGCCAGGTTCGTCAGGACCTGGTTGATCCGCGTCTGGTCTCCCACCAAAGTCTCCGGCACATCGTCAGCCACTGTAAGATTGAACTCAAGCCCCTTGTTCTTCGCGACTGAAACAAGAATGTTGTAGGTATTTTCAACGCAATTGCGTATGGAGAACGGTTTTTCAATTAGCGACAGTTTACCCATTTCGATTTTTGTAAGATCCAGTATGTCGTTGAGGATTCGGACCAGGGAGCGGGCCGACGTTTGGGCTGTTTCAATGAAATCTCGCTGATCCGCTTCGAGGTTTCCGAGAAGGACGAGATCTAGCATGCCGAGGACGCCGGTCATGGGGGTGCGCAGCTCATGGCTCATGTTGGCGAGGAACTGGCTCTTGGCCCTGCTGGCCCCATCAGCCGCAACCTTTGCCTTGGCCAGACTCTTCTCCACCAGTTTTCGCTCGGCGATTTCGCTCCGCAGTTCGGCGCTTGTCTCCTCGGCCTTCTGGCGCTCGGCAACGGTTTTATCCACCGTATCGTGAATCTGTTGGCTTTCAAGACCCAGAGTTATTGCCGTTTGCAGCTTGCGAGCAAACTCGATCTGCTGCTCAGTGAACGGCACGGCGTCTGAATGGTAATGAAAGGTGAGGTCGCCGACAACCTTTCCTCGCACGATCAATGGCAAATCAAGCAAAGAGCGGATTCCAAGCATTTTGACGAATTTCTGGTCTATTACCGGGTCATTTACTACATCCTGTGAAACAAACGACCTTTTTGTTTCGGCAGTAATGGCTGTATGCTTCACCTCGGTATTGGTGAAGTTTTGTCCGATGAGCGACACAGGAAGCTTATATTCATACCGAGCGGTCCATCTGTCGCCGCCTTCTTTTGAAAAAACCACCGCAGTTTCGGCACCAATGGCATCGGTTGCCAGTTGCAGCATTTTTTTCATCGTGGCTTCGTAATCTTGCTCCGAGGAAAGGACGGCGTCTATCTCGTCAAGGGCCTTGGAGAGCCTTTTAGCCTCACTAAAATCCTTGTTCTGGTCGGCATTCTGAAGTGCGATGGCAATCCCTGTGGTCAATCTTCCCGCATAATCCATTTCTGCGTCCGCAAAGGCTGCGGCCCTCGAACTGTAATCAAAAAACATCATGCCGGTTACCACGTCGTTCTCTATAATGGGGATTACCAAAACCGATTTGATCCCTAGCGATTTCATCATCTCGGTATTGGTCCTGGCATCATTAAAGGCATCTTCAATGGCAAGAGACTTTCTGGTTGTCATGGCGAGGGCCGCATGCGGAAATTCTTCGTCGGTGAAAGAACGCCCGACAAGGTCGCCCGGCAAGTTGTTGACATACCTGATTACCCAGTTGTCACCTTTCCGCATTGCAATTCGCACCGAATCGCAACCTAAAACTTTGCGCGGTTCCTCCATGAGCACGCGATATATCTCACCAACATCATACGTGAAATTGATGAGAATCATGGTGTCTAAGAGGCTCTTATAGAGCTGATGATACCTAATTATATAATCCGAGTCGGGCGATTCACTTAGTCCTCTCATTGTTGTGTGCCTCTCTGTGTACGAGGTCCCTCTAGGGCTGCCAATAGGGCCTATTGTTTGAGTTCCCCCTGAGGTTGCTGCGGGCCTTATATGATATTAACACGGGGGGGGGCAAGCAAGTCGAGGGGCGCTAATGCCACAGAGGTCTCTCGTAAACGACCGTTTGCGAGCAAACAGGCCATGCCGACGGCTTAACGTACTTTGCGGTTCGTTTTCTGAGACGATCCCTGATGCCCGCTTTCAAACAACTGATAGACTTCACCGGCTCACGGGGGATGAATGAACTATGCGCTCGCTTTGCGGGCTTCCACCGCTATGCAAGGATCTTAGAAAACCTTGCCGCCGGCATTGCATCTGGAGAGATTAAGGTCCCGGAGTAGGGCAAAATTGCGATATTACCGGATGATACAGGTCGCGGCAGATAATGCTGATTTTACGATTTCGGGGGATGGGCAAAAATAGCCTAATAAAAACGCTCATAATTAACGCAGATACAAGATAAGCTTTCTTCCCCATAAAACTTTTCATAAAATCTCCTTTTGAAATAATTTTAATCACGATTGTTGGGTAATACAAATAGCCTGCCAAAAACCGAATAAAAAGCAGTAAGCAGGATTCATACTTTAATATCAGTGTGTTAGCTTGACAGGAGAGAATGTTAGAGAAGTATTAAATGATCGTTTGGCCTCAATTTATTGTGGAACCGTCGCATATGGAGGGTTGACTCCGTGGAATTCGACGGAAACGGTCACGCTCCTTGTTTGATCTGACACTTGCATAAATTCAAAAAGCGACGTGAAGTCCTATCCAAAAAGAGTACACGATGCTTTCGTGTATCCCAATCTCAACTTTTGCTAAAAAGTTGATATTCGGTTTCGTTTCATTTCGGATAGTTAGCGGGAAAGGGCAAAAAGGTGAGGTTTTTAATCTCATCTTTTCGCTGGTGAATGGAATAGTTGAGATTGGCAGAGGGTGCGCCAGAGGGCAAAAAGAAAGCCTCAAGGAGGCTGAATTCCTAGAGGCTTTCCCGCACCAACCGCCAATCGGATGGGGCTGTCGAGGAGATCATGGATACTCTGAAAAGGCCTAAAGAGTCAAGCGAGATGTGATTATGCTAAGGCATTTCATCCTTCAGGCCCGATTCCGCAGGCAGATCCGGCCTAAAGGTCATTTACCCGCTCACGAAGATCCTTGCCTGTTTTGAAGAAAGGGGTCTTCCTGGCCGATATTCCCACCACAGCACCAGTTTTTGGATTTCTCGCCATTCGGGCCTTACGTTCTCTGATGGTAAAACTACCCAAACCCCGGATTTCTACCTTGTCACCATTTTGCAACGCCTGAAGCATGGAATCGAAAATAACATTAACAACGGATTCAGCCTTGTGACGTGACAGAGAGCCGCCAACCTCACTAAGCCTTTCAATTAATTCACCTTTAGTCACGAATCCCTCCTGGTAACAGTTTTCTCGGACATATCAATAAAGCAATCATTGACGTATGGCAACTAGAAATTTTTGGGCTACTATTGGGCAGCGGGATAGACTCGCCGAAGGTGGGGTCGTACGATCTTTTCCGTTCTGTGAGCCTGAACCTGAGCCTGAACCCTGTTACCTTCGCAACCGCTGAGTCCGCTCCCTGACCATCAGGTCTGTCGCCAGCTGCACAATGTCGTCCTCGGAAAAATCCCACCGGCTGAGGACCTTACCCGCAAGGCTGCGGAAAAACTTGTATCTGTCCCCCTGCCCCTCGCTCTTAACGGACCACCTCTCCACCTCGCGGAAGTCCACCGGCTGGGCTGCCACAACGAGCAGCGCCTGGTAGAGCGCCTGGGAATCATTCCACTCGTAGAACTTCACCAGGCGGTCCTTAACGCAGTCCGTGGGGGTGAGCATCCGGATCTTGCCGGCGGGGGTATCCCATTCGACAGGATCTTTCGCCAGCTCGTTGCCGATCATCACCGGCCCCGGTGGAAACTCAAGATAGATCCCGGTAGTGTCGTTTCGGAAATACCGGTCTCTGTCGCTGTAGAACCCGATCTTCAGCAGCGCCTCTTGGATCTTCGGCTTGTCCCGGTAGCTGTCCACGAAGTCCAGGTCGTCGGACCGGTACTTGTTGACCGAGTAGACGGAGACGCACCCGCCGCCGGACATCACGCACGTTATGCCATGTGCTTGAAGTACTTCGGAGACGGATGCAGCGATTTCCTCGGGAGTGGCCCCCGTGAAGTCTGTGCGCCAAATCATACGGTTACAGCCTTTCCTTTCCTGCGGGGAGCGCCACGGTACATGAACAGGCGTTGGCGCTGTTCAGGGGAGTAGCATTTGGAGACGGCCTGCAGCAGGAGCTGCAGCGGTTCGGCGTAGGGGCACCGGGGGCTGAACTCGTAGATCCGCATATTGCCCTGTTGCCCTTCGACCAGGACACCGTCTTTTTCGAGCACTTCAGCCGCGTTCTGGATGGCGCTTCGGCTCACCTCGGGGAAGAACGCCGCGATCTCCGAGACGTAGGCCTTGCCGCGGGCGAAAAGGTACATGAGCACGCATTCTTTTGCTTTTGATCCGAGCAGTCCACTCAGGTAGTACGACATAAGGCCCTCTCAGCCGCCACATTGATAACTATAATTTAATATTTAGTTATCATATTTTAGTAAAAAGGTGCAATGGGAAAACGGCGGCCAGTGCGGCACCGCGCCTCTTTCCTTCAAATCTCCCTCAGGTACGCCTCCTTGATCTCGGAGGGCTGGATCCCAAGGTAGGTGAGGGTCTGCCGTTGGCTCGCTTGGTTGAACATCTGCATCAGGGTGGGGATGTCCGTGTTGAACACGGTGCGGTGGATATACCCGAAGGTCTTCCTCAGCGTATGGCTCCCGAAATTCCCCTTCAGGTTCACCTCCCGGCACCAGGCCTTGACCAGGGCGTTGAGGTACGACACGCAGAGTGCCTGCCGGCCCTTCCTCGACTGGAAGAGGAACTCCCCACCGCTGGCGTCCGACATCGATGCCAGGAGCGCCTGCAGCGCCTCCTGGACGTTTTTGTTCACGGTCACATCTCGGTGCTTTCCCGTCTTCTTCTCGCGGATCAGGAAGTGGTCGCCGGCCTTCAAGTGCCTCACCTGGTCCACGGTGATCTGGAGGATGTCGCTGGCCCGAAGGTTGGTGTTGATGCCCAAGGTAAAGATGGCGAGGTCCCGGGGGCGGTCGGCGAGCAGCCGCTTGATGAGGCGTATGTCCTTCGGGTCGCGGATCGGCTCCACCTTGATCGTAGAGCCCTTTTGTGGCCTGTTGTTCGGGCGCATGATACCCCTCTGTAAATATCAACTTTAGTGGCTTGAGCTGTGAATACTTTATATTTAAAAGTGCGCAGGCACAACCGCAAAATGTGAAAAACTCCGTAACCCACTGTCATGCAAGGGGTTACGGAGTTTCAGCTAATCCCAAGTTTTTAGGAAAAGTTTAGATTGGGGCTTTGTCGAAGGGTGACGGAATCGGCGTCACTTCACTAAGTCTAAAACGTGTAAAACATCTCGACATTTCTCCTTTGCTTATTGGGGAGAGTTTCGTGCCAGAAGTCAGCCCTGTTAATTCGGTAATTACAACGGGTTACACTAAAATATTGGAGGTCTCTTGACTGTCGGATTTCTTTCGTGTTAGACGAGAGGAATAAAAATAAATCAATAATATAAGCACATTAGGATTGGCATTATTGTTGCTAAGTTATGGGTGAGATCTTGTTTTCTTGGAATTTAACCTCAAACAAGGCTAATTGGCTAAGCTGTATTGTCAAAGTTGTTAGCGCTGGCTGTCGATAAAATTTACAGAGGCCATAGGGCGGTGCCGGTTATTGCAAAAAATCGGATACCACAGGGGCAGCTTGTACCTGGGGTCTAGGGAGCAATGGAACGTAAAACCCGGTTAAGAGTAATGGGGCAACGCAAGGATTCGTGGGGAAATGGGCAGCAAGCCCGATGCAGGAGGGGAAACCAGGGGACATCTGATGTAACGGTTCGCGACGTGACCTTCGCGGCGGTGTTTGCCGCTTCAGTGTCTGCGCTGTGGTTGGGCTACTCGGTGCCGATGCGGGTCGGCAAGTGGAAGCCGGGTGCAACGGGTCGAACTATGACGAAGTGGGCAAGACATTCGAGCTCACCGGCCGGCAGGTTCGAAACCGCATCCGGATCATCCGGCCCATCGCCGAGAAGCGCGACCAGAAGGGCTGTTTGACTCCTATCTGGCAGAGGCGGGGTGGTGGACATCGTTAACCCCCATGGTCAGCAGGGCGGGATAGGATGCGCCATGATAGCCCATGCCGCGCTTAACGAGGGGGATGAGTACGTTGAGGCGGTGCGGCCATGACAACGGTATTTCGATGCACGAACGGGTGGTGCAGGTTCATGGCTGACCTACGCTGTGAGGCTGATGAAATTGAGATCGACAATTCCGGCGAATGCGTAACCTGTGAGGAGCATGAACTTCTGGCAGAGTCGGTTTAACGGGCATGAAGTTGACCCGCCGGTTTTTGGGCGGGTCGAACTTTCTGGTTGGAAATTCGGTGTTCTCGCCGTTCGTTTTTATGGTTTTGTCAAATGCGTAGGTCTGACCCTCGAAGGTTATTACGATGATGCTGGCCTCCTGTTCGTGGTATTTGGCGTTCAATACGTTATGCGGGATTCCTTTGCGGCGGAGTATGCCGGAAATCTGCTCGGACTTTTCGATGGAACGCGTCCCCACGAGCACGGGCTGTCCGCGTTTCCACAGATCGTTGATCTATGCTCACCCAGTACGTTCTATCCCACACAGAGTAGCTAAGTAGCTGTATGAATGCAGAAAAAAGGAAAGCGTCGGATATTCTTGCAGTTGCTTGAAAGACATAATACGCTGTAATTATATGTGGATAAGTTAAATATGATGACCAAGCACCACTTTACACCACCATTTAGTGTCGGATATCTTTACAGTTAATGATTTTATCTCAAGTAGTTAAGGATTCATTTCTTCAAGCAGAAAATATTTATTAAACATCCAACGCCTTATATATCAAGGCAATTGGAAGAATACATGAGAATTTCAGATAATTATAAAGAATTAAGGAATGATTTTTGCTTTCATTCGTGGATAAATGAATTCATAGGTGCGGGCGGAGGGCAGAAGAAGCATTGCTATTCCCTAGCAAAAGGAGGGCAGAAGATGAAAAAGGTGTTTGTTTTTTTAATGGTCGCAGGACTTATGATCGGGACGATGGGTATAGTATTTATAGCTCCTGCTGGCGCCGACACTATTTATATCCAGAATAGTGGAACGGGATTAATTGGTTCGGAATTTGTGGGGGGCGGAGATTTAACTAGGTATGGAGCCGACTACCCGTGGTCTGTAGGCTGGTCTCAGACAGGAACCTACACCAACGTTTCGATATCAGCCGATGTGAACATAGTGGGAAGCCCCGGCGATCCTGCTAATGGTAAGCCTACTGATACCGGTCTTTCGTTCCTGACCACCCAAGTGGGATCAGGTACAACGGTGGCGAATCAGATCGCTTCCGGTACTTTCGCCGGACCCTCCAATTGGGGCGACAACCCCACACCCAATTGGATCACCCTGTTCACAGGGCTGACCCTTGGGCCAGGGACCTACTACCTGACACTGGACACCCTCGGGTACGGCGGAGGCTGGAGGGTCGACACCTCATCCGACTTAGCGGCACTTGGCTCTGGAGTGACGCCTGCTGGTTCGTTATACGGATATTGCGATGGTACTGTAAGTTATCCTTGCGGCGGCTACGCTCCCGCCAGCACGATGTATGCTGATCCCCCCTACCAGCTGCGCGTTGATGTCGAAGGCACCTCCGTCCCCGTCCCTGAGCCTTCCTCTCTGTTCCTCCTGGTCATTGGCCTGCTCGGACTAGGTGGGACCGTTAAGAGCAAGTTTTTTTCATAAGGTCAACTCCGGAGCCTTGCAAAGGCAAGGGCATCTTTCCGCAAAGGAGGAATTGATGAGAAATGTTACTAAGAAAACGGGGCAGATTTTAGATGAAGTGTCTAAAATGAAGCGCAAGTTCTTAATGGTATCCGTAGTAGCGGCATCGGCCGCATTTCTTTACACTCCCTTGGTATGGGCCACGCCAATGCTGGGGAGTGCGACGGACTTCGCGGTCCTGGCTCACACAACGGTGACCAATACCGGCCCGACCGTCATCTTCGGCTCGGCAGCCACCCTCGCCAATGTGGGTGTCTATAATAACGGGGACGAGGGTGACGCGAGCACGGGTTTTGCCCCAACAAACACCTACGCGGGGCCAGGCTCTCACACTGATGGCCCCGGGCTCGTGAAAGCCCCAGCAGCGATTCATTTAGGTGACTCGGTCGCGAATCTGGCTCGGACTGATCTCATCACTTCATACTCCGCCCTGAAGTCCTATGGAACCGCAAGCAACCTGTCTGGTCTGATTCTGGGTGACGGGGGAACAATCCTCTCGCTCGGGCCGGGCGTCTATTCGTTTGACTCGACGGCTCAGCTGAATGGAACGTTGACACTCGACGCCGGGGGCCTCAACGGACAATTTTGGGTTTTCCAGATAGGATCCTCGCTCACGACCGCCAGCGCCTCGGCAGTGAAGTTTATCAATGCCCCGAATAACGGCGCCGATGCCGGCGTGTTCTGGGTGGTCGGCACCGGCGGGACCGGGTCCGCAACTCTCGGTGGCGGCGTCGGTGTCGGCACGAAATTCGAAGGCAATATCCTCGCGCAGGACAGCATCACCCTTGTCACCGATTCAACCATCCTCAACGGAAGGGCCTTGGCGATCACTGGCGCGGTGACGTTGGATAGCAATGTCATCAGTGACATCTGCCCCACAGCCGCAGAGGAGCTCTCAAATGGAGTCGTCGGCCCCGGGTCATCCTCTCCCAACAGCGGCCCCGGCTTCAGCGGGGGCCTTGAGCTTGTAAATGGCGAGGCCGTGCCCATTGGTCCTGGTCCCTCGCCGGTCCCGGAACCCGGCACCATGATGCTGCTCAGCGCCGGATTCTTAGGCCTGGCAGTCTATTGCAAGCGTCGTAAAAATGCGTAATTGGCTATTCGCCCTAAATTGTAAAATCAGCCCAAGGGCCGCTGGTGCTTCTCCTGCAGGTGTTTCAAAACGCAAATAAATTGGGGGCCGGTGCGTTGAGCACCGGCCCCCAATTTATTTGCCTCACCCACTTCAAACCCCAATCTAAACTTTATTCTATTTGTTGATATTCGGATTCGGGGTTCAGGGTTCCGCTTGCCCCGGCTACTTGATACCTGAAACACGAATGTTGGTTCCACCCCTTTAACGTGGGTTTTGTCACCATCGCAGCCATCCCGGCCAATACGGCGTCAGGGTGGCGGTCTGTTGCCCGCGTGTGCGCGGTACTTGTCCTTCTGAAGTAGGGCCTTGTTCTTGCTTCCGCCGCCCTTCAACTCGTTCGCTGGCTAGGTCATATCATCCCCTCATGCCCGAAGTCTAAGACGTGCACGCGAGCCTGCGCGTACTGGTCGCGGGAACCTTAACATTATCAGGTAATTCCGCGTTTAAGGTTCGCCAATGCCCGAGCTTTCCCTTCATCGGTGCGTGGCCCTGTGGAAAGGCCCCCATGGTTCTTACAGCGCCCATTCGGATAGAGCCGGGTATTTTTACATGGCGTCCCCGTTCGGGTCCTGGCCCCGCAGGTCTCTTTCTCTGGCTTAACATTCATAGAAGTCCATGACGAGCGCGCCTGCGCCCCTGTGAGTGGCGTAAAGAAACTCCCTGCCTATCCCCTTGTAGCGATGATCGCCCGCAGTTCGTCAAAATCTGTGGGCACCGTCTCGGTCGCCGCCCTGGACGGCCCCGCACGAGCCCCGCCGGGGTGGCCTATCGCTGTCGAACTCCGTTCCCTCCATTCGTCAGGGAAGCGGTTGCGCATCTGGAGACTGTAGGCGTTCACGTTGAACTGCTTCCCCGCCCATATCCCCGCTTGTCCCTGACTCTCCCACCAACCGAGTGACATTTCTCGCGCGTGCGTCATGGCGGTAGAAAACTCTGGGTAGGACGCTGACCAATTATCCAGAGTCTGGCGGGTTGTCCACAGCTCACGGGCAATTTGCGCCTTGCTGTACCCTACGGCGCCCATGGCAACCACGTAGTCACAGGACTCCGGCAGGTAGCGAGTAGGGCGTCCCCCTCCCCGCTTACCGGCCTGACCGCACGATAAGCCCGCGCGCGTGTGGTTCTCGGGTGCCTCATGGTCACCTTCTTCCAGGGGAACCTGTCTTGTGAGCTTGAAAGGGACAGCAACCCGCTCCTTGCTGGCACCCTTCTTCATACAGCCATCCTACGCACGGGTTTCTCTTCCTTCGGCTTCACGTAGCTCACCATGTCCTGGAACTGAAATGAAGGCTTATCTATTATCACCTTGAGGCGCCAGTCCTTCGGACCATTCCGGTTCTTCAGTCCCTTGCAAATGAGGTCCCCGGCTTCGTCGGTGTAGAACCCAAGCATGAAGTCCGCCCCGGCTTCGATATCGCCGCCGCCCTTGGCATCGTAGGGCTCTATGTCATGCTTTGCCTTCGCACCGTCCCGGTTGATCTGGCACAGAAGGATGATCGGAAGGTTCAGCTCCTTCGCCATATTCTTGGCCTCGGCGGAAATGTGCGCTGTCTTGTCGAAAAGGGTCTTACCTGGTGCATCGATCAAACCCATATAGTCGATCCCGATTGCTGCTATCTTCCCGTACTTCTGGCCGGCCAGCTCGGTGAGGCGCGCAATCTTTCCCAGGCTAAGGCGCGGCTTGTCGCACACCAGGAGGCCCATGGACCCACCGTCAACCATGCCCGCACCGACTGTGCCCGCCATAACATGACCGTCGTCGCTTTTAAAGACCCCCTCCACCGCGCGGCCCGTCATACCAGTGCTTATCTGGACCTCCCTTTCAAATACCTTCTCAACCGGCATCTCCAAGGAAAAGAAGAGGTGGTAGTAATGGGTGCGCCTCACCCCTGCCAAAAGGAGGTTCTGGAGGAAGGCCGTCTTGAAACTTCCGGCGTAAGCAATGATCGTCATTACCTCACCCGGCGCCACCCCGCGAATATAGCCATCAAGCTCTTTGAACCCGGTGATGAACCGGCTTTTCTGGATCGTCTTGTTCTGATGGATGTAGCGGGCTGCGCGGGTTTCTAGGTCGGTAATGTCGGCGAGGCACACGCCACCAAAGGAATCCCAGCCTGAAGCGATGGTGACCAGACCCGCCTTAGCCTCTAGGAGCCCTTCCGCCACCGGCCCCACATCGTGGGCCATGTTGATCACCGATTGCCCGTAGGCGATCATCTGCCGCCTGACGGAGGATTCTTTTACAATCTTGCAGTAATGGGCCACGTTTGCACTCATCGGCACGTAATCAACCAGGGCCGCGAGGTAAGCGCCGCCGCCGATCTGTTCGAGCGTACCAGAGTCGCGTAGGTGCATCTGAAGGGTCACCAGGTCAAAGGGACTCTCAGCCAACTGGAGGGAAAGGAAGGCATGGTAGATGATCTTGTGCGGCGCCTGGTAGAAGTCGGCGCCATCAACGATGCCTTTGACCTTATGAAAGCATCCGTTGTCGAGCAGGACGGCGCCGAGAACAGACATCTCCGCTTCAATGCTATGGGGGGGTATCTCACGCTGCATCAGATTCTTCCTCCGTTATCCAGTCCTGCCAGTTGTTGAACCATACTTTGCCGGTCTTTATGTACTTCTGCTGTGTCCCTTCGCGTTCGATATGGTCAAGGTAAGCGGCCAAAGCATAGTTGATGCGTTTCATATCGACATCGTTTTTGACGGTCGCATGAAAGTGGCGCTCGGCCTCCTTTCGACCATCCTTCCGAGGGTATGCTTTCCAGAGTTTCCCGAAGAATTCACCCAAAACAGACGAGTCTTTTAAGGGTTTAGGATTAGGTTCTTTAGTAGTGCTGCATGATCTGAGTTTTATCTGTTCGTTTTCGGTTTCCGATCTGTTCGTTTCTCCGCGCAAGCACCTAGAATCAACCAATCTTATCTGTGCGTTATTCGGCTGTGATCTGTGCGTGTTCTGTAACATGATCTGTGCGCGTTGATTCTGCTTTTTGCCAGTGTTCTCCGGATACGCGAGCACAACACCCATCTTCTTCAGAAACCTGTTAACCTTACCCCGGTCCCAGGTCCAGAGCATCGCATAACCGGCTACCGTTACAGTCTCCCCATTGTCGTAGTCTATTTGCAAAGAGAAGGCCGCCTCCACCTCCGAGAAGGGGCGTCCCTTTGGCAACTCAGGCAGCAAAGCCTTTGAGAGTGCTACCCAGTTCCCACTTTTCATGGCAGTGCCCCTGCACGCGCCGCCGGAGTGTGGTTCTTCCCGACATACGCCAGCAGACCGGACATGCGTTGTGCCTGGCGCTGCGCACTGAGGTAGAGGTTGACCTGCTCAAAGAGCTGCTTCTTCCTTGTAACTTCACGCAGGCCGGCCGCGAGGGACGTAGAGAGCTTCCGGCTAGGAAAGGGCTCATCATAAAATCTAGGAGAGGCGCCCTTGACGCCATCAGTGATCCCCATGGCCTGCATGGCTTTCTTGAAGGCCTCGTAAGACAGGGGAATAGTGCCATTGGCATTGTGGTACTCCGGCTCATCTGCGGGTACCGTGCTAAGGGGGAACGGGGTGATGATGGCCATGGCAGTCCCCTCTATGCAGCCTGGCGAGCTTCGAGCCAGGCCATGACTTCAGACATACGATAGCCAACAGCGCCAGCAGACAGTTTGATCCTCTTGGGGAAATTGCCTGCGCGCTCCAAGCGCCAGGTGGTAGTGCGGGAAAGGCCAATAACGGCAGGGAGGTTGCGGGGGCGGATGATTTCAACTTTAACAGACATAAAAAGCCTCCATGCTTACGTTGGTTCCGCTTTGTTTCAAGCGTGGTTCACGTGATAGCACAGGTGCTTTTAGCGGCAACAGAGGGAACAGTTAGTGGGAAAGGGGTGGGTATGTTACAGCAAAGCCGCTGTTTAAGCGGCTTTAGGGGGGTGTATGTTATTTGATTTTTCCTGGTTCGTTACTCGCTGGTAGGCGCCCCTCCCGCCTTGTTCGGGTTCACCAGGGTGGCTATTCGGTCAACCGCAGCAGCAGTAAAACCATAACCGGAGAGTGCCGCTTTAATTTGTGACTTGTGCCCTTTCTTCGGTTTGATATTCTCGTTCCCGTAAAGATCAACCCAAACCTTTATTGCAGCAGCTAATTCTTTGGAATGGTACTTGTGCGCAGGGTCAAGGTAACGTGGGGTGTCTTTATTAACATTGGGCTGTGCTTCCTTGTTTTCCATGCGCTTCACCTCTGATAACTGGATAATTATCTTGCTGCCTAATCGTGGACGAACATCACCCAACCCAAGTGCCTCTATTCTTGCCCTACTGGGGTCATGTAAGTACCGCCTGAGCCGCTTGCACCGCTCATAATCCGTCGCAGCTATCGGACTGGTACTATTTTGCTCGGTTCCGTGCTTAACTTCAGCTTTGAGCCTGCGAATTTCGATTAATTGCTCAAGATAATCCTCGCCTACCCCCCAGCGCCTAGCCAGCATCCCAAGAGTGAACCATGGCGGATTTGGTAATTTCATTATCAGCGCTCCTGTAGCGCCCTGGTGGTGAATCGCGGGAAACTGCCCCAGGAAAGGCAGCTTGTCGAATACGGGGATCAACCGCACCCTATCCCGCAAGGGTGGACTATGCCGTCTTACGCCTCATCGGTATTACCTTCGCGCCGTCGCTGCCGGTGGTGATACCTGTCAGCTTCCGCGCCCAGGTCTCAAGAGCCATCTGTTTCTGAGCATCGTACTTGAACTGGTTGTAAACCTTGATTACCCCCTGCTTGGCGTGGTTCAGAATGGCGTCAATGACTTCATCCATTTCTCCTGATTCAGCCAAACGAGTTGCAGCCGTTCTGCGCAGGTCGTGAGGGGTGAAGTGGCCAACGCCGATCCTGTTGACGGTGGCCGGGTTCCCCTCGGCGTCAAATAACGGGTTGCCTTTGGTGTCTGTCAGGGGCCATGCAAGGTTTTTCATTGCAGATATTGCCATCGCGTGACGAGTTATTGAAAGGTCCTTTTTACGGTGAGGGCTAGGAAAGATAAAGCCGCTGTATTCTTGATCTGCCGGGACTTCACGCGCCGCCCTAACCGCTACTATGGCCTGCGCTATGATCTCCATAGCAAGAGGCGCCAAGGGCACTCTGTGAGCTTTCCCGTTCTTTGCCCTCTCCGCCGGAATGGTCCACCATTCGCCGTCAATCTCGTTTGTGTGCATCCCAATTACTTCACCTGGTCGCTGCGCCGTGGCGAGGATCAGCTTCAATGCGCTCCTGATTTCTATGGACATGGCGCAGCCGTCAAGATTGTTCCAGAAGGTCTTGATCTCTGTTTCGGATAATGCCCGGTCGCGTGATTGCTTGGGTGAAGGGAGCTTTACCCCCATGCAGGGGGAGAAAGGTAAGATGTCGCGCTCTACTGCAAAATTGAACATCTTCCTGATTACCTGAAAGCTGCCGTTCGCCATCGCGGGGGAACCGCGATCAATAATCGTTTCGAGCATGAGGAGAACATCACGCTTTACAATGGCTGCAGCCTTGCGATTACCCCAGGCCGGGACAACCTCGCGGGTGAGTATCCGGTCGTCTTCCTGCCAGGACTTCTTGAACCTCTTGGCGTGCTTCTCCATATATTCTTTGCACAGGACGGCAACGGTGGGAGCCTTGCGCCGGGTCTCTGCCTCATCCTCTTTTTCCGCCAAAGGATCAACGCCGTTCTTAACCTTGACCTTGGCAACATCAAACTTACCCCGCGCCGTTTCAAGGGTAACGTCTGGGTAGCCCCCTAAGTTCATTTCCCGGCGCTTGCCGCCGATGCTGTAGACATACAACCAAGTCTTGACGCCTGACGGCATGACGCGAATGGTGAAGCCGTTACCCTCGGACCGAATATATTTTTTTCCTTCCGGTTTCAGTTTCCGAATCATGGTATCGGTAAACGTCGTGACCTTCATGGTTGCCCCCTGGTTTCACTACAGCATATTGTGCCGTAGTAGTGCCGTAGTAAAGTTGTGTGCTATGGTGGAAATGTTTGGAACAACATGTGTATAGAAATAACGGTAATTCACTGGAATGTCAAGATGTTTTGGCAGGATTATGGGATAACCTGGGGACATTTGAAACCGATAGAAAACGCAATATATGCTTGCTCAGTAACAGCGTCAAACGAATACGACGATTATAAAAAAGGGAATCCTTAACCGGGATTCCCTTTTTTAGTTCGCTGAACCTGTTGCGGTTTGCCAAACATTTCCCTGCAGGCAACGCCCTCACCCCTGCCCTCCCCCGGAGGGCGAGGGAGAGTTTGTTTCAAGGCATATAAAAGCTGGCACCAAAGCCTCCACCGACTACGCCTTGCACGCCTCCATGACGAAGCGCTCGAAAAGCGCAGCCTCCCTTCCTCCCGACTTGAATGCCAGGTCCAGCTCCAGCATCCGCTCGAACACCAGTCTCAACTCGCTCACCTTGTAGTTGCGCGCCTGGTCCGTCACCTTCTTCAGAAAATATGGGTTGATCCCGGCGGCCTTCGCCAGCTCTCCCGAAGGGGTCTTGCGGTCCAGCAGCTCCCGAACCTGCCAGAGCTGCCGGTAATGGCGCGCGACGGCGCCCAGGATACGCAGCGGCGCCTCGCCGTCCCCCAGCAGGGTGGTCAGCATCCGCAGCGCGCGGCCGAGATCCTTGGCGCCGAGGGCGTCGGTGAATTCGAAGACGCTCTCCACCTTGGTGTCGGAAACAATCGCCTTCACCTCGGCGACGCCGATCAGTTCCTTTTTCCCGCAGTAGACGCAGAGCTTCTCGATCTGGGAGACCAGCTCCTGCAGGTTGTTGCCAACCAGGTAGGCGAGGAGCTCGGCTGCGGCGGCATCGATCTTTTTCCCGGCCGCCCGCACCTCGTCGCGCACATAGGGGCCGAGCTGGTTCTCGTAGGGGCGCTTGAACTCGACCAGCTCGCCGCGCTTCTTGAACTCGGCGAAGAACTTCTTGCGCCCGTCGACCTTTTCCGCCTGCAGTATCAGGCAGGTCGACGGAGAGGGGTCCTGCAGGTACGGCAGCAGCACCTCCATGGCGCCAGCGGAGAGATCGCCCGCCTTCTTCACCAGCACGACCCGCCGCTCGGCGAACATCGGCAGCGTCTGTGCCGCGCCGAACACCTCATCTCCCTTGCACTCGTTGCCGTAGAAGACGTTCAGGTTGAAGTCGCGAAACCCCGGGTCAACCGCGCGGTCCATAAGCTTCTTCACCCCGCGCTCCACGAGATAGGGCTCGTCGCCGCACAAAAGGTAGAGGGGACTGAGCTCACCCTTTTCCACCGACCTGTTGAAATCTTCCGGTTTCATTCCGTCACCTCGTGCACCTGAAAACTGTCGCTGTTGCCATGGCTGATGAGACGCATTGCAATGCGTCTCTACCAAAGGGTTATCGTCTCAATGAGACGCATGCAAGGCGTCTCTACCTCGCCTTCCGCCTGCAGCTAATTCTCGGCGGCTACCTTGTTGTCTTCTGCTTCTTTGGAATAGAGCACTACACCTACTCTGTCAATGTGCTCAACCAGGCGTTTTTCGGTGATGCTCTCATAATGGATCACATCGAAAAAATACGGCAGCGGTTTTTCTTCATTCAAGATATCCGACAGTCTAACCGCCGTATCGTAGGTAACCGATGTTCCTTTTATGGCCAAGTCCACATCTGAAGCGGTTTTATAGGTGCCTTTTGCCCTTGACCCAAATAGCACTAATTGCGACACTTCCGGGAAAGTTTTGACTGTTTCAAGGATCAGCTGTATGTCTCTGTCTTGCAGACCGTAGGGCATGTTTAGACGCTCACTTTGGCGCTAAAATCCTGGTAGAGTTTCAGCAAACAGGGGAAATACTTGTTACGTATTTTCTGCTCGACATGAATGGCAGTTTCTTCGTTATAGGTATGGGTCGTCAGGTTTCTATCTTCGAGTGCATCTAGCCAATCGTGACCTTGACCAATTATGTCGGCTTGAAATGCCTGTTTTATGGCGTCTCTCGGGCTTTTCACCATAAACCCTTCCGCCTCTTCAAAATCCTTCAGCAGCTTCCAGGCAAGTTCAAAAGCCATCTCAAAGAATTGAATCAATCCTGCGCGCTCGATCACCGAAGGCTTTTCGATGCGGGTGGCTTCTTGTAACAGCAAGAATGCTTTTGCAAACTGGCCAAACCGCTGCTGCCAGCGAATATCCTGATCGCTCATGGCTTACTCCTGTGAAGTTACAGCATGACCAACAAGAGCTAAAATATAACGGTTTGGACACCCTGTCCACCAAAACCACCTTTCCCTATGACTTATCGCCTGTCGAGGAGATCTCAGAAAAAAACCGCCCACCAGCCAAATGCTGAAGTGGGCGGCCTGATGGCTTTGCGACGTGCGGTCAAACCTGCACCGCAATATGGCCTCAAAAACGCTCTCCGATCTTCTGCCAAATCTCTTCGGAGAGCCTGCGGCAGAGCTTGGCGACTGCCGCTTCCTCGGCGTTTTGCTGCAGGGCGAGGTTCGCATTCACGGGATACGCCTGATCCTCGGTGAGCTCCCACTTCCAGAGCACCTTCTGCGTCCTGTGTTCGCGCAGGACGGCTTCGACCTTGATGAATACCTTGTACTCCCTGATCGCGTCCTGGGCCGTGTAGGAGACCGGCTCGGCGGTGTAGGAGAGGATCGCACCGGCGAGCTCCAGTTGCGCCTCGTCGCCGGAAAGCACCTTGCCTCCGGTACGAAGTGCCAGCTCGTCCACCAGGTCCCTCGCCAGCACACCTTCCACGCCGGGGTGATAGGTCTTGTTGGCGAACAGGGTGACGTTCACCCCGTTTGCCCCGGAGATCGGGTCACGCGCGGCGACGGTATGGTAACCGCAGCCGCCAAGAAGGCACAGTGCAAGAAGGGCGGTGCATAATCTTTTCAAGTGGACGACCTCTTGTTTCACGAAAATCCCGGCCCGGTGCTACCCGACCACGATGTTTATCAGCTTGCCGGGAACGTAGATCACTTTCTTGACGCTCTTACCTTCGAGGAACGGCTGCACCTTGTCGTCGGAAAGCGCCGCGGACTTCACCGCATCCTCCTGCGCATCGGGGGCAACGGTCAGCTTGCTTCTCAATTTCCCGTTCACCTGGATCACCACGGTCAGCTCCTCGTCGACCGTCGCAGCGCTGTCGTAACCCGGCCACCCCGCCTGCTCCAGGGACCCGGCATGGCCCAGCTCCGTCCAGAGTTCCTCGGCAAAATGCGGCACGAACGGCGCGAGGAGGCGCACCACCGACTCCACCGACTCACGCACGACGGCGACGTTCGCCGGAGCCCCCTTCTGATCGAAGGCCTGGATGGTATTCACCAGCTCCATCACCGCGGCGATCGCCGTGTTGAAATGGAAGCGGTCATTGATGTCCTCGGTCACCTTCCTGATCGTCTTGTGCACCGCGCGCCTGAGGTTCTTCCCCTCGGCACTGAGGCTCTCCGGCTGGGTGGCACCTGCCCCCTTGATGGACGGCAGAACCTCGTACACCAGCCGCCAGACGCGGTTCAGGAACCGGTAGCTCCCGTCGACCCCCTGGTCGCTCCAGTCCAGGTCCTTCTCGGGAGGAGCGGCGAAGAGCGAGAAGAGCCGTGCGGTATCCGCGCCGTAGCGCTCGATGAGGGAGTTGGGATCGACCACGTTCCCCTTGGACTTGCTCATCTTGGCGCCGTCCTTGATCACCATCCCCTGGGTCAGCAGGTTGGAGAACGGCTCGTCGACGTTGCAGTAGCCCAGGTCACGCAGCACCTTGGTGAAGAAGCGGGCGTACAGAAGGTGCATGACGGCGTGCTCGATGCCGCCGATGTACTGGTCCACCGGCATCCAGGCTTCGACCTTCGCCCGGTTCAGCGGTCCGGCCGCGAATTTCGGGGAGCAGTAGCGCAGGAAATACCAGGAGGACTGCACGAAGGTGTCCATGGTGTCGGTCTCGCGGCTGGCCGCCTCGCCGCACTGGGGACAGGTGCAGTTCACGAAGCTCGGCACCGCAGCCAGGGGATTGCCCCCCTCGCCGGTGAAGGCGGCATCCATCGGGAGCACCACCGGGAGGTCCGCTGCGGGAACGGCGACCACGCCGCACAGGTCGCAGTTGATGACCGGAATGGGATTGCCCCAGTAGCGCTGACGCGAGATGCCCCAGTCGCGCAGGCGGAAGTTGACCGTCTTCTTGCCGATCCCCTCCTGCTCCAGGTAGTCGGCGATCGCCTCCTTCGCCTCGGTATTGGCCATGCCGGCGAAGCGGCCGGAGTGGACCATGGTCCCTTCCCCGGTGTACGCCTCGGTCATGGTGGCAGGATCCAGCTCTGCGCCTTCGGGGGCGATCACCAGCTGCATCGGGAGCTCGTACTTGCGGGCGAACTCGAAGTCGCGCTGGTCGTGGGTCGGGACCGCCATGACGGCTCCGGTGCCGTAGTCCATCAGCACGAAGTTGGCGAGGAAGATCGGCATCTTCGCCTGGGTCACCGGGTTCACGCAGTAGGAGCCGGTGAACACCCCTTCCTTCTCCAGGTCCTCGGCGCTGCGCTTGATCCGGTCGGTCTTTTTAACCTTCTCGATGAAGGCCTCGACCTGCGGCCGCTGCGCGTCGGTGGCAAGTTCCAGAGCCAGCGGGTGCTCGGCGGCAAGCGACATGAAGGTGGCGCCGAACAGGGTGTCCTGGCGCGTGGTGAAGACCTTGATCTTGGAGCGTTGGCCTTCCAGCGGGAACTCGATCTCGCAGCCGACGCTGCGGCCGATCCAGTTCCTCTGCATGGTGAGGACCCGCTCCGGCCAGCCGGTGAGCTTGTAGGTGTCGTCCAGCAGTTCCTGGGCGTAGGCGGTGATCCTGAAGGACCACTGCTCCAGCTCCTTCTGCATAACCTGCGCGTCGCAGCGCCAGCAGCAGCCGTCCTCCACCTGCTCGTTGGCGAGCACCGTCTCGCACTTGGGGC
>Ga0209430_1001154_pt1 | contig 20757 bp, 21 predicted proteins | sample BarGraIncub1133A_FD_184504 | JGI IMG/M metagenome (GOLD analysis project Ga0209430, IMG submission 184504) | Arctic peat soil microbial communities from Barrow, Alaska - Barrow Graham LP Incubations 11-33A (SPAdes) (version 2) | ecosystem: Environmental > Terrestrial > Soil > Wetlands > Peat... | reverse complement strand
TGATCGCCACCGACGCATGCGGACGGCTGTCTCGAGTCGCGAGGTCGTGCGCCAGCTGTCTCCTTTGGAGTTGCGGCGGTCGTTCGTACCGCAGCCGATCGACGTGCCCACTCCCAATGACGCTGCACTGAGGGAGATCCTTCGCGAGGCGGGCTTCACCGAGGATGCCGACATCATGGACTGCCGGGGGTGCGGCTACGACACCTGCCTCGAGCATGCCGCCGCCACCTATCGTGGTGATTCCACCTGGGAGGTGTGCTTCCCGCTCCAGCGCCGGAGACTGAGGCAGGAGATGGCGCAACTGCAGGAGTCCGCGACCCTGGACGCCCTTACCGGGCTGTGGAACCGTCGCGTGTTCTCCGACCGCCTCGACGACGAGTGCGCGCGACACGCCCGCTACGGCGGCCCGCTGTGTCTGCTCATGCTCGATCTCGACGACTTCAAGTCGGTCAATGACGGCTACGGTCACGTGGCCGGCGACGCCGTGCTCGTGGCCGTAGCCGAGCTTCTGGGCGCGACGCTGCGAGCCACCGACCTGCCGTGCCGCTACGGGGGCGACGAGTTCGCGGTCATCCTGCCGGCGACGGGCAAGACCGAGGCGTTCGGGGTCGCCGAGAAGGTGCGCGTGGCTGTGGCCGGTCTGGCCATCGAGGTGGCGAGGGGCGGAATCCCGCAGCAGGTCGGCGCGCGGGTCTCGATCGGGGTCGCGGCCGCCGGGGACCTCTCCGGCCCCGTCGAACTGCTCGAGGCGGCGGATCACGCGCTGTACCAAGCCAAGGCGATGGGACGCGACCAAGTGAGGATCGCGGCCGGATAGAGGAGGCGATGGATCGATGGGACCCCACGTGGCGGACCTCTGGACCCCCGAGGGCGACGCGATACGGTGCGGCCTGTGCCCTCACGCCTGCCACATCCGGACGGGAAGGACCGGTGTCTGCGGGGTGCGGCGCAACGTCGACGGGACCCTTCTGGCACTGACCTACGGTCGCGTCTCGTCCGTGGCCGCCGACCCGATCGAGAAGAAGCCCGTGTTCCACTACCGGCCCGGATCGCTGGTGCTGTCGCTGGGCTCCGTCGGCTGCACCATGAGGTGCGGACACTGCCAGAACTGGCAGATCAGCCGTGCGGGGGTGGACGACGGCGAGCTGAGCGATCTCCCGCCCGACCGGATCGTCCCCTTGGCGCTCGCGCACGCCTGCGCGGGGGTCGCGTTCACCTACAACGAGCCGGTGATCCAGGCGGAGTACGTTCGTGACTGCGGCCGTCTCGCCCACGAGGCGGGACTGTTCACGGTCATGGTCACGAACGGCTACATCACCACGGAGGGACTCGACTACCTGGCCGGCAGCGTCGACGTATGGCGCGTCGACGTGAAGGGCATGACTGACGAGGCCTACCGCACCCTGTGCCGCGTGCCCTCCCCGGAGCCCGTGCTTCGAGCCGCGGAACGGGCCAAGCACCTCCACGCGATGCACGTGGAGGTCGTCACCAACGTCGTGCCCGGCATCAACGACGACGAGGCGCAACTGCGCGACCTCGCGCGCTGGATCGCCGTCGAGCTCGGGCCCGAGACCCCGTGGCACATCACCCGCTTCTTCCCGTACTTGGACTTTGCCGACAAGCCACCGACGCCGCTGGCGACCCTGCGCCGCGCGCTCGAGATCGGCCACGAGGCCGGCCTGCATCACGTCTACCTCGGCAATGTGGACGAGCCCGGGTCCGAAGACACCACATGCCCCACCTGCGGCACTGTGCTGGTGAGGCGCCGCGGCTACGACGTCATCGAGCGGGCGTGCCAGGCCGGGACGTGTCCGGGCTGCGGTCGCGCCACGGACGTGATCGGCTAGGTCCCCGCAGGCGACGTCCCGCCGCCGGGCGGGGCGCCTCCGTCGAGGGGGAGACGTCCGCGAAGCGGTACACTATCCCTCGTGCCGCGCACGCGCGGCACCGGATCCGGCGCGTACGACGCGCACCGGGCTCGCACCCTACGCAACGTGAGAGACACGATGACAACCTGCATCGTCATCCCGACCTTCTGGACCCGCCGCGGCGGCAGGTCGAGCGACCGGCTCATCAACGTCTACGACCACCCCACGCCGATCGACGGCGACAGCCCGCTTCCCACGTGCCTGCGCTCGCTCGAGTCGGTGCGTGACGTGGGCAAGGTGATCATCCTCGTCGCGGCGACGGACTCGTCGATCGCCCACGAGGCGGAGGACCGCGTCTGCAACATGGTGGCCGACTTCCCCGCGCTGGACACGATGGTGTTCGGCCCAGCTGAGCTCGGATCGCTTCATCGCAGGCTCGAGCAACTCGAGTTCCCCGACATGGTGTCGGGCGTGAGCCTCACCGGGTACGGTGCTGTGCGCAACACGGGACTGATCGTGGCCGCGACGCTGGGTGCCGACGTGTGCGTGTTCATCGATGACGACGAGGTCATCACCGACCCTGACTTCCTTCACGTGGGGGTCGAGGGGCTCGGGATGAAGACTCCCGATGGCAAGGTGCTGTTCGCGAAGACGGGCTACTACGTCGACGCGATGGGCGGTCACTTCCTCAAGGACGACGCTCACTGGACCGACGCCTTCTGGCGCCAGACGGACGAGTACAACAGGGCGATGGGTGCGGTGGACGCGGGGCCGCGGGTCAAGCCGACCGCGCTCGCGTTCGGCGGTTGCATGGCGTTGCATCGCGACATGTACGCCAACGTCTCGTTCGACCCCTGGGTGCTTCGCGGGGAGGACTTCGACTACGTGATCAACGCGCGGATGCACGGGGGCGACATGTTCCTCGACAGTGCATGGCAGGTCGCGCACCACCCGCCCGAGCTCGCGAGCGCCGCGCTGCAGTTCCGCCAGGACGTCTACCGGTTCGTCTACGAGCACCGCAAGCTCGAGTTCGCCAAGTCGCAGATCGACCTTCGACGGGTGACCGCGGCCTCGCTGCGTCCGTATCCGGGCGAGTTCGTCGGCGCCGGCGTGTCGTGGCGGGCGTTCGCCACCGCGATCCTCCGCGCCCTGGCCGGACGCGAGCCGGGCGCCCACCTCTCGATCGCGAAGGCGGTGTTCACCGACGCCGCACGCTACGCTCGCCGCAACTGCGACAACTACTTCGCGTTCCAGCGGCGCTGGCCGCTGCTGATGGAGCGGCTGTGGGAGGACGTCGCGCTCGGGTCGCTGTTCTCGGGCGAGCGCCAGATCGACCGCACCGCCATAACCGGCAGGTTCCCGGTCATACCGGGGAACTAGGCCCGGTGAACGTGCAGGCCGCCGCCAGCGTCGCCGTCGGCTTCGCCTCCGGAGTGCTGTCGGGCGCTTTCGGCATCGGCGGCGGCCTCCTCACGACGCCCGCGATCACACTCCTGCTCGGCTATCCGGCGCTGATCGCCGTCGGGACCCCCCTGCCCGTGATCCTCCCGGGTGCGCTGACAGGCGCCGCCGCCTACCACCGCCGCGGGCTTGCCGACGTGCGTGCGGGGCTGCTCATGGCTGCGGTCGGGGCCGCCGGATCGGTCGGCGGCGCCTTCCTGTCCCGGCACATCGGCGGCACCGGCGTGCTGCTGGCGACCGCCGTCGTGATCGCGGGTGCCTCGATCGACATGCTGCTGCAGCATCGGGCGGAAGGTCCGGCGCGAGCGGTCGCGGGGGAGGGCGAGAGCGACGAGGGCCTTGCGCCTGCGGCCGCGCCCGCGCCCGCAGGCCCGCGCACGTGGACGCTCGTGGCCATCGGCGTCGTGGCCGGCCTCTACTCCGGCTTCCTCGGCCTGGGCGGCGGGTTCGTGGTCGTCCCCGCCCTGACCCGCTGGTGCGGCATGCCTGTGAAGCGAGCGATCGGGACCAGCCTGGTCACGGTCGCGGCGCTGGCCATCCCCGGGACGCTCTCCCACTGGTACCTCGGCCACATCGACTGGACGCTCGCGGCCTTGCTCGCCGTGGGAGTGGTCCCGGGCGCGGTCATCGGCGCCCGGCTGACCGGGCGTGCTTCGGACCGCTCGGTCCGGCTGGCGTTCGCGGTCCTGCTGGCGGTGGTCGGTGTCTGGCTGGCCGTCAGCCAGCTGTCGGGCCTGCGGGGATGAGCGGGGTCACGCGCGATGCGATCGGTGCGGACCTGTCCTGGGTCGCGCCCGCCGCCTTTCGCGCGCACCTCGTCGTCGACACGGCTGAGCTCATGGCGATCGCCGGGTCGGAGCCGTGGCGCGTTCGCGTGACCGGGCGGGGAGAGGCCGCCTTCGTGGGCCGCTGGCGCGAGCACGGAAACGATCTGGCGGTCCTCGGGCTGTGGTGCGCGCCCGCGCGCGTCCCCGTGCTGGTGGCCGACCTGATCGAGGTGGCGCGCCACCGGGGCTTCGATCGTCTCCTCGGCCCGCTGATCCCCGAGACGCATGCCGGGCCGTACTTGGGTGCGGGACTCCGGGTCATCGAGCGGGTGGACGTCTTCCGGCTCGAGAAGCCGGGGCGCGTCGCGCTGACACCCCCTCATGCCGGCGTCTCGCTCCGGCAGGCCGTAGCGGCTGACCTAGATGCCATCGTGCGCATCGACCGTGCCGCTTTCGACGATTTCTGGCGCTACGATCCCGCTCAGCTGGAAGCGCTGTTGCGCACGGGGCGGGGGGCCGTCGCCGAGGAGGAAGGTGCGGCCATCGGCTATACTCTGGCGACCGTTTCAGGCGGCGAGGGAAGCCTCGGCCGGCTGGCGGTCGTTGCACGTGGGCGGCGCCGCGGAGTTGGCGCGGCGCTCGCATCAGAGGCGATCGTCTGGCTCGCCGGACAGGGCGTTCGCGCCGTGACGCTGAGCACGCAGTCGGACAACGCCGCGTCGCGGCGGCTGTACGTACGGCTCGGGTTCCGCCGGCTTCCGGACACGCTGGTCGCGTGCGCCTCGGGGTCGCTGTCTGTGGTGCGCTAAGGAGCGATGGTGTTTCAGCGCAGGGTGCTCTTGGACTGGATCACGGTCGTCGCCGTGCTGCTGCTCGGCGCTTTCGTCGTGGGTGGTCCCAATGGCGCTTCGCCCGGCTGGCCGGTGTCCGCCGCCGCCGTGCTGCTCGCCGCGATCGCAGCCGCGGCCGTGTTCGGCCGCATGGTCACCAGGCCCGACCACCTGAGGGCCGTGCAGTCGCAGCAGATCCTCGAGATCGCCAACGAGTCGCTCGCCTACATGCGCCGCGGCCTGACGCCGGCGACCGCCCAGGAGGTCTGCCGTCTGGCCCTGCGCGAGACGGAAGCCGCCGCGGTGGCCATCACCGACCGCGACACCGTCCTCGGTTTCGCGGGACTGGGCGAGGACCACCACACGGTCGGCGGCCCGATCATCACCCGCGCGACCCATGAGGCGCTCGAGAGTGGGGAGCACCGCGTCCTGGCCACCAAGGAGGAGATCGGCTGCCCGAAGCGCGACTGCGTGCTCAAGGCCGCCATCGTCGTCCCTCTCGAGACGCGCGGAGTGCCGGTGGGGACGCTGAAGTTCTACTACACCACCCCCCGTCTGCTCAACGAGACCCAGGTCGCTATGGTCGAGGGACTCGCGACCCTGCTCTCGACGCAGCTCGAGCTCTCCGAACTCGAGCGGCAGACAGCGCTCGCCTGCCGCATGGAACTGAAGGCGCTCCAGAGCCAGATCAACCCGCACTTCCTGTTCAACACCATCAACACGATCGCCAGTCTCATCCGGACGGACCCGCCCCGCGCGCGCGAGCTGCTGCGCGAGTTCGCGATCTTCTACCGCCGCACGCTCGAGAACAGTGATGAGCTCATCCCGCTCTCGCAGGAGCTCGACTACCTGCGCCGGTACCTCGCGTTCGAGCGCGCCCGCTTCGGGGAGGACCGCATCCGCTTCGTCGAGGACGTCCCCCCCGAGCTGCTGACGCTGCTGCTTCCGGCCTTCGTGATCCAGCCGCTCGTGGAGAACGCGGTGCAGCACGGCATCCGCCCCGCCGGTCCGCTCCACATCACTCTGGCCGCCCACCGCGAGGAGGGCGACCGCGTATGCCTGACGGTAGCCGACGACGGCCGCGGGATACCCGCCAGCGACCTGCCGCACGTGCTCGACGCGGGCTTCGGCCGCGGGCTTGGCATCGCGCTCAAGAACGTGGACGATAGGCTCAAGGGCCACTTCGGTCCCGACAGCGGGATCGCCGTCCAGAGCGTCGAGGGGCAGGGCACCACGGTGACGCTGACGCTGGGCACTGCGATCAGGATGGGAGCGACCACGTGACGGTCAAGGCGCTCGTCGTCGACGATGAGGCTCCCGCCCGCAGCGAGCTGCGGTTCCTGCTCGGCGAAGCGGGCGGAGTCGAGGTCATCGGCGAGGCGAGCAACGCCGCCGAGGCCCTGCAGCTGATCAGCGCCATCCCCTACGACGTCGTCTTCCTCGACGTCGAGATGCCCGGCCTGTCGGGCCTGCGCCTCGCCGAGGTGCTCGGCGAGCTCGAGCGCCCGCCCGCGATCATCTTCGTCACCGCCTACTCCGAGCACGCCGTGAAGGCCTTCGAGGTCGAAGCGGCGGACTATCTGGTCAAGCCGGTCGAGGTCGCCCGCCTCAGGCGCGCCATCGAGCGCCTCACCCCGTCGGTGCCCGTGCCGGGCCCGGCCCGTGTCGAGCGCGTTCCTGTCGAGAAGGCCGGCAAGAAGCTGCTGCTCTCCGTCGAGGAGCTCTACTACGTGATGGCCAAGGACGACTACAGCTACCTGTTCACCGACGGCGAGCGCTACCTCTCGACCATGTCGCTCGCCGATCTGGAGCGCAAGCTGGAGCCCCGTGGCTTCTTCCGGGTCCATCGCAGGTTCGTGGTCAATCTCGCGCAGGTGAAGGAGGTCGTCCCCATGTACGGCGGCACGCTGCTGCTCACCATGAAGGACCGCGCCTCCTCGCAGGTGCCGGTCTCGCGCCGTCGCGTCCCCTCGCTCAAGAAGGCGCTCGGACTGTGACGGAGCAGCCTCAGCGCCGTACCGCGTTCACGGTGGGCGCCATCTCCGACACCCACGGCGTCGTGTCGGACGCGGCGCTCGCCGCGCTCGTGGGCTGCGATGCGATCGTGCACGCCGGTGACGTCGGTGACGGGTGGGTCCTCGAGCTGGTCGCCGCGGTCGCCCCGGTGACCGCGGTCAGGGGCAACGACGACTACGGCGCCCTGCGCCACGGGTTGCCCGAGATCGCCAACCTCTCACTCGACGGTGTGCGGTTCCTCGTCGTGCACAGGTCCGAGCACCTCGTCGGGGCGGCGGATCCGGCGAGCGCGGGAGCGCGCGTGGTCGTGACCGGCCACACGCATCGCGGCCTCGTCGAGGAGCGCGACGGCATACTCTACGTGAACCCCGGAAGCGCCTCGCGCCCCAAGGCGGGTGACGTGGCGAGCGTCGCCCTCATCCGCATCGGAGAGTCCGGCGCCATCACGTGTGAGATCGTGCCGATCGGCTGACGCTGTGAGACGAAGGGCCCCGCCGGCGGCGGGGCCCTTCGTCGTCGACCTGCAGCGGGCGGACGGTCTAGAGAGCGAGCTTGGCCAGCACGTCAGCGGGGAAGTAGCCCGCGTCGGCTCCCTCGGCGCTGAAGTCGGCGATCTCGCCTTTCCAGGCGGTCCCGTTCCAGCGGCCCCATACGCCGATGGGCTCGAGACCCGTATCGCTCGGTTCCGCGATGGCGTTGCCCCACCACGTGCCCGTGGAGTCCTTGGCGATCCTGGCGTGGATGGCGAACTCACCCGTGTAGGTCGTGCCTGCCAGGTTCCGGGCCGACTTGAGCGCGAACCCTTCGAACGACGCAAGCGTCGGGGCGGCTGCTGCGGTCTCGGTGACCTTGCTCTTGAAGTCGAGCGACCGGGCCAGGTCCTTGAATGTCGTCGGGTCCACCTTGGTGAGCGCCGCCGCGTTCGCTTGCGAGGAGCCGAATGGCGCGCTCCACACCACCTGCCACTGGCGCGGCCCGCCGGTCATCGCGAAGACCATCCGTTGGCCCGAAGCGGGCCGGAGGTCGCCCACGGCCGCAGAGCCCTGTACGAACAGTTGGGGAACCGTCGCCGAACCGGACACGCCGAGCTGGCCCATGGCCGCCTTGAGGATCAGGGCGTGCAGGGCGCTGCCGCCGGCGACTGGCTTGACCGGTTCGGCCGCGACGGCCGCGGGGAGTGTCGTGGGCGCGGTGGTCTCGGAAGTGGCGCCGCTCGGCGACACGGTCGTGGGCGCCGGACCACCGGCGGCCGGGGCCGTGCTCTGGGACGCGCATCCGGTCGCCGCGGCGACGAGCACGGCGAGGACTGCGAGTGCTGCGACACGTGAAGTGCTGGCGCGCATGTTCTCCTCCGGTGGTGACGCTGTTGTACGGCCTTGTCTTCGCGCTACCCGACCTCCAGCGATCCGGCGAGCGACTGCAGCGCGCCCGCAACGGCCTCGACGTGCGCGCGTCCCGGGTCGGGGAGCATCACGTGGAGGACCGGCCGATCGTGCGCGGACAGCGTTATGACGTCGCCCACGGCCTGAGCGCGATTGAGCACTCCGAGAGTGTATGACCCCCCGCGGATGCGGACATCCTCCGGGCTGCCGGCGGTCAAGACGAGGAAGAGCCCGGTGCGCGGACCGCCCTTGTGGTACTGCCCGGTGGAATGCAGATAGCGCGGACCGAGCTCGAGCGTGACCGGCACGCGACGCGACTTCGCGAGGGCGGCGCACGCTGCGCGGAGCGGAGCGAGCAGCGCGGGATCGTCGGGGAGATACGCGAGGACCGCAAGGTACGAGCCGCGGCCGGCCGCCGCGAGCATCGCTCGAAGCGCAGGGGCCATCGTCTCGAGGCCGGTCACCCCGCGACCCGGTCCGCCCACCTCGATGCGCCCGGGCGTGGCGTCGGGCGTGCGGCCGCGAAGGATGGCTTCGGTCGCGGCCTTGGCCTCCGCCACGTTGGGCTGGTCGAACGGCTCGATCGAGCCCAGCGCCGAGAACAGCGCGACGGCCCACTCCCAGCGCACGAACTCCCCGCCGAGGCCGAGCGCGTCCCCGAGCACCGCCTCGAACACCGGCTCGCCCTCAGGGAGACGCGAAGACAATTCAGCGAGGGCGGCATCGTCGGGGGCCCTGAGGATGAACGTCATGCGGTCGGCTCCGTGCGCGCCCGGGTCGCCGGGGGCGTCCTCGAGCACGGGCAGGATCCCGACGCCGCGCTTACCGGTGGACTCCGCGACGAGCTGCTCGACCCACAGGCCGAACGCCGCGTACCGCTCCGAGACGACGAGGGTGAGCTTGTCCCGTCCGTCCGCATAGGCATCCGCGAGCCACGCCGCCAGCGACGCGCCCGGGTTGTCGTCGTCGTCGACGCCGCAGGACGCCTCGGTGCGGACGGCCGAAGCCGCGAGCATCGAGACGTCGAAGCCCGCCAGAGCTGCCGGGACCGTCGCGAACGGCGTGAGCGCGGCGTAGCGCCCGCCGACATCGTCGGGTGCGGGGAAGACACGTGAGAACCCGCTCGCCCGCGCGTCGTCGTCGAGCGGCGAGCCCTGGTCGGTGATCGCCACGAAGTGCGCTCCGGCGGCGTCGCCGAGCGCTACCTCCATCCAGGCCCGGAGGACCGAGGCGAGCGAGAGCGGCTCGATCGTCGTGCCGGACTTGCTCGACACGACGGCGAGCGTCGTCGCCGGCGACAGCGTCGCGAGCAGGGCGAGGACCTGCTGCGGCGAGGTCGTGTCGAGGACGTGCAGGACCGGGTGGCCGGCGACGTGTCCGAAGACCCGGGCGAGCACGAGCGGAGCGAGCGAACTCCCGCCCATCCCCACCAGCACGACGTCGGTGATACCCGACGCGGCGGTCTCAGAGCCGTACGCCGCAAGGGCCGGCGCTTTGTCGGCCGCAGCCCGCGGGAGTCCGATCCAGCCGAGCCGGTCCGCGGCGACCGCGGGGTCGGCGAACAGCGTTGCGTCCTTGGCCGCGAGGCGCTGGATCGCGCGCATCTGTGTCAGGCGGGAACGGGCGTCCATGGCGATGACCTCCTCGGGAGTGCTCACGGCCATGGTATCCGAAGCGGCACGCGGTGGCGGAGCGGGCGCTTCAGGAGCCCGGATCGGCCGTCGCGTCGTCGACGGTCCCGGCGTCCGCGGCCTCGGGGCCGTGCCCGACATCCTTCGCGTCCAGGCGCGCCACGAGCGCGCCGCCTGCGACGACCATGGCGCCGCCGATGACGGTCGCCGCGGTGAGCGGCTCGCCGGGCAGGAACGCCGAGGCGAACAGCACGGCGGACGCGGGCTCGGTATAGGTCAGGATCGCAGCGTGGTCGGTGCGCACGCGGCGCAGCCCGGTGAGGAACAGTATGCCGGCGAACGCCGTCTGCACGACACCGAGGATCGCCAGCGCCCCATAGGAGACGCTCGTCGTCGGTCCCTGTCCGGTCGAGTAGAGCCATACGACGAAGGGCAGCAGCAGGACGGACGCGGTCGTGTACTCCACGAGCATCAGTGCGGGACCCGACACGCCGAGCAGGATGCGCTTGGAACGAAGCAGGAGCACGGCGTAGGTCAGGGCCGACGCGAACGCGAGCACGGCACCGAGCAGCTGCTTCCCTCCGGCGACGGCGAGGCCCTGGGGCGCGAGGATCACGACGATGCCGCCCAGCGCCAGCGCCATCGGCAGTACGATGCGGCGGTCGAACCGCTCTCCCGTCACGAAGGGAGCGAGCGCCGCGACGAAGACGGGGCCCATGTAGCCGAGCAGCTCGGCTGTGGCCACGTTCGTGAGGTCGAGGGCCGTCAGGAACAGCACCCAGTTGACGGTGAGGATGGCGCCCTGGCCCACCAGCTGACCCAGTTTGCGTCGGGGCAGGCGGCGCACCTCGCCGAGCCCTCCGCGCAGCGCCAGCCACACGAAGATGACGATGCCGGCGAACAGGACGCGGTAGAAGACCTTGATCAACGAGGCGCCGTCGGCGGCGCGCAGGACGAGCGGGATCGTCCCCCAGATCACGCCCGCCGCGGCTATCAGCAGCAGACCGACGAGCGTGTGGCGCTGCTCGGGTGCCGCCACGTCAGCAGATCCGGGGCAGCTGCTCGCCGACGAGCATGTCCATGATGCGGCGCGCGCCGAAGGTCGTCTGGACGTACACACGGCCGGGGTGGCCGTCGTCCACTGTGCCGATGATCGCCGCGTCCTCGCCGTAGCGAGACGCGCGCATCGCTGCGAGGGCCGCCTCGGCCTGCTCGGGCGGCACGATCGCGACCATCTTGCCCTCGTTCGCGACCTGGAAGACGTCGTAGCCGAGCATCTCGCAGGCGCCGCGCACCTGTTCGCGCACGGGCACCGCGCCCTCGTCGACGGTGATCGACACCTTGGAGGCGCCGGCGAGCTCGTTGAGGCAGCTGGCCAGCCCGCCGCGGGTCGGATCGCGGAAGCACCGCGCGTCGGGGGCCGCATCGAGCACCGCGCCGACGAGGTGGTTCAGAGGCGCGGCGTCCGAGAGGATGTCCGTGCCGAACGAGAGACCCTCGCGCACCGACATGACCGCGATGCCGTGGTCCCCGAGCGTTCCGGAGAGCAGGACGGCGTCACCGGGCCGGCAGTGCGAACTCGACAGGTCGAGCCCCTCGCGTACCACGCCGACCCCGGCGGTGTTGATGTAGATGCCGTCACCGTGACCGCGCTCGACGACCTTGGTGTCGCCGGTGACGATGCGAACGCCGGCCTCGGCGGCGACGGCCACCATCGAATCGAGGATGCGCACCAGCTCCTCGACCATGAGCCCCTCCTCGAGCACGAACCCGACCGTCAGGAACATCGGGACGGCGCCTGCCGTGGCGACGTCGTTGACCGTGCCCGCAACGGCGAGCTTGCCGATGTCGCCGCCGGGGAAGAAGCGCGGCGTCACGACGTAGGTGTCCGTGGTCAGGGCGATGCGGCCCGCCGGTACCTCCAGGGAGGCGGCGTCGTCCATGCGCAGCAGCGCTTCGTCGTTGAAGCGCGCGATGAAGACGTCCTCGATGAGCTCCCGCATCATCGTGCCGCCGCTTCCGTGGGAGAGCAGGATGCGGTCAGAGCGCATGGGGGTGACCTCCGGTCAGCGAAGCGGGCGAGAGACGGCCTAGCGGCCGTAGTCGGTGTAGCGGTAGTACGCGGCGCACGAGCCCTCGGACGAGACCATGCACGGCCCGATCGGATGCTCCGGCGTGCAGCCCTTGCCGAAGATTCGGCACTGGAAGGGCAGGATCGCGCCGCGCAGCACCTCGCCGCACTGGCAGCCGGGGATCGCGCGCGGCTCAGGAGGCGTGACGTCGAAGCGCTTGGCGGCGTCCCACTTGGAGAACGCCTCGCGGATGCCGAGTCCGGTGCCGGGGATGACCCCGATGCCGCGCCACTCTGCGTCGATGGGCTCGAACACCTCTTCGATCAGCGCGCGCGCCGTGGGATTCCCGTCGGCGTTCACCCCGCGTTCGTAGGCGATCTCGACCTCCGCGCGTCCCTCGTGGAGCTGCTTCACGAGCATCCACACGCCCTGCAGGATGTCGACGGGCTCGAAGCCTGTGACGACGCCGGGCACCTTGTACTTCTCGGCGATGAACCGGTACGGCTCGGGGCCGATGATCGTCGACACGTGACCGGGTAGGATGAACCCGTCGATGTGGACGTCGGGGTCGTTGACCAGGGCCTCGAGGGCGCCCGGGACGGTCTTGTGCACGCACAGGACGGAGAAGTTCTCGATCCCGAGGGAGGCGGCCCGCTTGATGGTGGCGGCGATGATCGGGACCGTGGTCTCGAAGCCGACGCCGAGGAACACGACCTGCTTCTCGGGTTCGTTCTGCGCCATCTTGATCGCGTCGAGCGGCGAGTAGACGATGCGGACGTCGCGTCCCTCCGACTTCTCGCGAGCGAGCGAGGAGTACGAGCCCGGCACCTTCATCATGTCGCCGAAGGTCGTGACGACGAGGCCGGGGACCCGCGACAACTCGATCGCGAGGTCGATGTCGCGGTTGGCGGTGACGCACACGGGACAGCCGGGACCCGACAGCAGCGTGATGTTCTCAGGCATCAGCGCGCGCAGCCCGAACCGCGCGATGGCGACCGTGTGGGTGCCGCACACCTCCATGAGTTTGATGGGGCGGTCAGCGGCGTGCCCGATCAGTTCGACGAGGTGGCGGGCTACCTCGGGGTCGCGCCACGCGGCCTGGACGTCGGTCATCCTAAGCGCTCGCCTCGAGCGGGTTATCCGAGTCGTCCCACTCGATCTGCTTGATGAGCTCCCACGACTCGTTGGCGAACTCCTCGTCAACGACCTGGATCGAGAACCCGGCGTGGATCAGGACCCACGAGCCGATCTCGGCGTCAGGGGTGAGCGAGAGCGAGACCGTGCGGGTGACTCCGTGGATGTCGACCTCCGCCATGTCGCCCTCGTTGATGACGACGACCTTTGCGGGGATTGCGAGGCACATGGGGCTCTCCTACCTATCTCGAGCACGCTCGTCGCTTGAGGTACCGGCCTGTTATACCGCATCGCGGTTGGCCCACGCCACGACCGACTGTCCGTAGCTGACGGCCCCGTCGTTCATGGGGAGATCGCGGTGGATAAGAGCGGTCAGTCCCGCCGCCTCCACACCCTCCATCACCCCCGCAAGAACGATGCGGTTCATGAATACTCCTCCACAGCACGCCACATGCCGAACGCCGGTGCGCTCGCACGCGCTCACGGCCACGTCCACGCTCGCGTTCACGACCGCGCGGTGGAAGCGGGCCGAGATAGCGGGCGTGGGGACGCCCGCAGCGATGTCGTCGAGGATGGACCGGACCACCGGCTCAGGGTCGATGACGACCGGGTCGGATCCCACGAGGCCGAACCGGTAGGCGCCCGGTTCGGCGGGATCGGCCAGGGCTTCGAGTTCGATGGCGGCCTGGCCCTCGTAGATCGCGTCGGCGCGAACGCCGGTGAGCGCGGCCACCGCGTCGAACAGCCTGCCCATGGACGACGTCAGAGGACTGTTCAAGCCCCGGGTCACCATCGCGGTGAGCGTGGTGTACTCCATCGTGGTGAGCGACCTTTGCAGGATCGAAGCACCGGGGTGATCGAACAGTCCTCTGTCCATGCCTGAGAGCAATCCGAATGCCATACGTGCGGGACGGCGGATCGCGGCGGCGCCGCCGGGCATGGGGACGGGGCGCAGGTGCGCGATGCGCTCGAAGCCGGCCCAGTCGGCGAGCAGCACCTCGCCGCCCCAGATCGTGCCGTCGCTCCCGTATCCGGTCCCGTCGAAGGCCAGTCCGATCACCGGCTCGGAGATACCGTGCTCGGCCGTGACGGCCGCGACGTGCGCGTGGTGGTGCTGGACGCCGATGGCCGGCAGCCCCAGCCCGAGCGCCGCCTTCGTCGTGAGGTACTCCGGGTGGAGGTCGTAGGCGACCAGAGCGGGTCTGACCCGGAACATCGACTCGTAGAGGGCGAGCGTGCGCTCCCACGCCTCGAAGGTCTCAGCGTTCTCCATGTCGCCGATGTGCTGGCTCACGAACGCGTAGCCATCGCGCGCCAGGCAGAAGGTGTTCTTCTGTTCGGGTCCGACCGCGAGGATGTGCCGGTCGGTCTCGAACGGGAGGTGCAGCGGGAACGGCGCGTAGCCACGCGAGCGGCGCACCAGCTCGGTGCGGCCGGCGACCACGCGCACGACCGAGTCGTCGTAGCGCTGCAGGATCGGGCGGTCGTGCAACAGGAAGGCGTCGGCGAGCCCAGAGAGACGGGTGAGCGCCTCGGCGTTGTCGATGGCGATGGGCTCGTCGCTGACGTTGCCCGACGTCATCACCAGGGGACGGCCACCGACGGACTGCAGCAGCAGGTGATGCAGGGGGGTGTACGGGAGCATGACGCCCAGTTCGCTGAGGCCGGGCGCTACCGAGGGCGCCAGCGCGGGGCCGGGTTCGCCGGCGAGGCTCGCGCTTCGGTCGAGCCCGTTCCGGTCTCGTCCGGCGCTCGCAATCGCCGGCGAACCCGGCCCCGCGCTGGCGCCACGCAGTCTTAGCAGGACGATGGGACGCTTCGCTCCCATCAGCAGCTCCGCTTCCGCGTCGCTGACTTCGCACAACCTCCTCGCACACTCCAGGTCGGGGACCATGACGGCCAGGGGCTTGCCCCAGCGGCGTTTCCTCGATCTCAGCTTGGCGACGGCTTCCTCGTTGGTCGCGTCGCAGGACAGGTGGAAGCCGCCGAGGCCTTTCACTGCGAGGACGTCGTCGCCGATGAGGATCATGGCGGCGGCTTGGAGGATGTCGGCGGTGCGGACCCGTTCGCGGGAGACGTCGCGGTGGGGGCGGGGGACGGTCTCTTGGGGGTGGTCCCACTCCCAACCGGAGGGGGCGCGGCCCTTGATGTTGAGGAAGAGGCGCGGGCCGCAGACCGGACAGGCGTTGGGCTGAGCGTGGAAGCGCCGGTCACCGGGGTCGGCGTACTCGGCGCCGCACTCCGGGCACATCGGGAAGACCTTCATCGAGGTGCCGGGCCGGTCGTAGGGGAGCGATTCGATGATCGTGAAGCGCGGGCCGCAGTTGGTGCAGTTGGTGAACGGGTAGCCGTGGCGACGGTTCGCGGGGTCGCGCATCTCGACGAGGCACTCGGGGCAGGTCGCGATGTCGGGCGAGACGAGCGTGAGGTCGCCGCGGGATTCGGACTCACGGATCCCGAAGTCGGTGAAGCCCTCGACCGGCACCGATCCCCACGAGACCGACTCGATGACGGCCATCGGGGGAGCGAAGGCGCGGACGTTCTCGGGGAAGCGCGCGACGTCGTCGTCTGCGCCCTCGACGACGATCGTCACGCCCTGCGCGGTGTTGTTGACCCAGCCGGTCAGCCCCCGCTCGCGGGCCAGGGAGTAGACGAAGGGCCGGAACCCGACGCCCTGCACGACGCCGGCGACCTCGATCCGGACAGCGGCGGTCACGGAGCGACGGCTCCTTGCGGGTCGTCGTCCGTCGTGCCGGGGTGCGGCGTCGGGGTGAGGTCCGTGGCCCGCTTGCGGCCCTTGAGCGCGTCGGCCACGAACTCGTTGTTCAGCGAGACGAACAGCTCGTAGGCCTGGTCGAGCAGCCTGATCGTCTCTGCGGCGACATCCTTGTCCAGGCCCTCCGTGAAGTCCCGGTAGGGCGTGTCGTGGATGAAGGCGTTGCGCTGGCTTCGCAGCTCGCGCCAGCGCTTGGGGAAGTCGCGGTAACCGAGCTTGCCGGCCGCGTCCTCGAACTCCGTTCCCGTGAGCTGGGGGAAAAGGCGTCCGATGCGCGTGCCGATGGCCCGCACATTGTCGAGCACGGTGCCGCGAACCGCGACGTCCGCTCCGTGCGCCGCCATGATCCGGTCGAGGATGTCCTCCAGAAGGGCCTCGAGCAGCGCCGCGCCCAGGATGACCACGATCTCCCACTCGGCGTCGGCGTGGTACGCGCGGATGCGCTCGTCGAGGCGGCGCTGGCGGTCGGGCGGGAAGGCCCTCTTGTCGTCGCCGACGCGGCCGCAGAGCGGGCAGCGCGCGTCGCCGGCGAACGCCGGGCCGCTCGACAGGTAGCCGCACTCGGCGCACTCCAAGAAGACCGGGGCGGCGTTCGGGGCGCTGTGCGCTTGGGTATCCATGGAAAGAAGTGTAGCGCGTCGCCGGAGCGTGGCGGGCGGGTCAGGCGTGCTCGTGCTCGTGGGCGTGCGGGTGCACGTGCCGGTCGGCTCCGTGCCGGTGCGCGTGCTCGTGGACGAGGTTCACCTTCAGGAGCAGGTCCCGCTGTGCGAGAACGTCCTCGGGAGCGCCGTCGGCCACCACGGTGTGCTCTTCGGACAGCACGATCATGCGGTCGCATGACTCGGCTGCGGCGGAAAGGTCGTGCGTGGCGATCACCACGGTCCTGCCCGCGCGCTTCCACTGGTCGAGCACGTCGAGAAGCCAGACCTGGCTGCGCGGGTCGAGCGCGTTCGTGGGCTCGTCCATCAGCAGCACCTCGGGGCGCATCGTCAGAACGCTCGCGATCGCGACGCGCTTCTTCTCGCCGCCGGAGAGCGTGTACGGTGCGCGATCGAGCAGTCTCTCGATCCGCAGCGCGTCCGCGACCTCGCCCACGCGACCGCGGACCTCATCGGGTCCGAGGACGAGCTGGAGCGGGCCGAATGCCAGCTCGTCGAAGACCGTGTTGCAGAACAGCTGCACGTCCGCGTCCTGGAACACGAAGCCGACGCGCGAACGGAACTCGCGCCGGAACGCGGGCTCCTCGAGGGCCTCCTCGGTCAGCGGACGGCCCGCGGACGTGATCGTTCCGGAGGTGCAGAACACCAGTCCGTCGAGCATCTTGAGCAGCGTCGACTTGCCGCTGCCGTTCGCGCCCACGATCGCGACGTGCTCGCCCGCCTCGATGGCCAGGTCGATGCCGTCCAGCGAGCAGATGCCGGGTCCGTACGTGTGGCGGACGCCCTGCAGCGCGAATTCAGCAGTCATACCGGGAACACCATCCTGTCGATGACGAGGGCGAGCGCGCACGCTGCGATGCTCGCGGCTGTCCAAGCCGCGTCGCGGGCGGTCGCACGCAGGTCGACCAGTGAGGGCATGGCGCCGGAGAAGCCACGCGCGAGCATCGCATCGTAGATATCGTCGGCGGTCTTCATCGACCGCAGCGCGACGAACGCCATCCGCTCGATGACCCAGGTGCGGTTCTGCCTGACCGTCCCCCCGGTGAGCATCCGGCTCTCACGGGCGAGGTGCATGTTCTCCACGGTGCGCAGCAGCGACATGATCTGCTTCTGCGTCATGGCCAGTGTCGCCACCACAAGGTCGGGGACGCCCATCGCCGAGAGAGCCCGCAGCAGGTCCGTCCAGCGCGTGGTCCACACGACCAGGAGGCCGAAGCCCGCACCGACGGCCACTCTCGCGATGAGCCGGGTGGCGATCAGCAGGCCCGGCGCGGTGATCGAGAGCGGGCCCAATGAGATCAGGATCTGCCCCGGTGTGATCCACTCGGTGGCGGCGGGCGCCGACAGCAGCAGTCCGAAGAACCCGGCCGAGGTCCAGACCTTGCCGGCGAACGAGGCGATCGGCACGTTCGAGGCCACCGCCAGCGCCATCGTCGCGACCGCGAGCGCCAGAAGCATCGGGACCGAGTGCACGAACGAGGCCACCACGGAGAAGGCGAGGACGCTCACGAGCTTCACTCGCGGGTCGAGCGCCTGCATGAGGCCGGCCGACGACGCGAGTTCGTCGTTCTCGAGCACCTCGGCCACCGCGTGGCCGATCGCGTCGGCGGTCCTTCGGGCGAGCGAGCGCGCGCCGCCGCGTCTGCGCGGGGTGGAGTCGCCGAGGTGTGCGAGGGCGGGGATCATGCCGCGCCCGGCCCCGGACCGGGCTGCTTCGGGTCTTCATTCGGCCGAGCGAGAAGCCTGCCCAGCAGCCACGTCACGCCCACGACCAGCGTGGAGCCGAGCACGGCCGCGACGAGGTAGCCGACGAGGGGATCGGCAATGAACGGCGGCGCGTAGTCGGGCATGGCGGAGGTCCAGAGGCTCCCGATCCTCCCGAGTCCGGCCGGGAGGTAGCCGAGGCTCGCCCTGAGCTCCGCGGCACCCCACTCGCCCCACGCGGTCCCCTGCGCCAGGACTCCGAGAGGCGTCAGCAGGATCAGACCGGCGAGCCCCGCCCACAGCCAGCGCAGGGGCTTGGCGGCGGGCTTCATCTCGAGCAGCGCCGAGTCCTGCCGGGCGAGCACCGCGACGATGCCCATCGTCACGAGAGCCTCGACCCAGCCGAAGAACAGCAGGTGCTCGACGGCCATGGCCGGCACCGCCACGGAGAGTGGATAGGGCGCGTAGAGGGCCTGGCCTGACGCGGTGTGGGCGAGGAGCGGCTGCAGCCCGAACTCCACGCCCGCCGCGATCGACGCCGCCACGATGCCGACGTAGGCGGCGATCCCCGATGCGGCGATCCTGCGCCCGTAGCCCGGACGGTCGCCCGCGACGAGACGGTACAGGTAGAAGCCCACGAACGGCATGATGACCGCCATGTTGATCACGTTCGCGCCGATCGCGGTGATCCCGCCGTCGCCGAACACCAGCGCCTGGATGACGAGCGCGATGGAGACCGAGACGCACGCGGCCCACGGGCCCAGCAGGATGGCGATGAGCACCGCTCCGACGGCGTGCCCGGTCGACCCCCCGATGACCGGTACGTTGAACATCATGATGACGAACGAGAAGGCGGCGGCCAGCGCCATCAACGGCACCTGCTTCGTCTTCAGCGTCTTCTTGATCCTCGAGCCGGCGATCGCCCAGATCGGGATGATCGCGGCGTCGAGCGCCGCGTAGGTCTGCGGGCCGAGGTAGCCGTCGGGGATGTGCACGAGGTGCTCCCGCCGCCTAGAGGTGACGGCCGGTGGTGGTCGACACGAGCTTGCCGTGCTTGACACCCTTGGTGCCGAGGAGCCCTTCGGCGATCGCGCGCACCTGCCCGCTGGTCCCGCGGACGACGATGACCTCCAGGCAGTTGTGTGCGTCGAGGTGGACGTGCATCGAAGAGACGATGCGCTCGTGGTGGGCGTGCTGCAGTGAGTCGAGCTTGTCGGAGAGGTCCGACGCGTGATGATCGAACACCATCGTGATCGTGCCGACGATCTCCTCGTCGGAGTCCTCCCACTCGGCATCGACGAGTGCGTCACGCACGAGGTCGCGCACGGCCTCCGAGCGGTTCACGGCACTTCCACGCCGCGCGACCAGGTCGTCGAAGCGAGCGAGCAGGTCCTCGTCCATCGCCACGCTGAACCGCGCAAGACTCCCCATGCCGGACCTCCCACACCGCAGTCGTAACACGAACCACAGGAATGTAACACGCCCGGCGCTTCCGTCAAGGAAGGCCGGGCGTGAGAGGTGACGCGGGATTGCGACGCTAGACGAGCTCGACCGTGATGCCGCCTTCGTCGTTGCGGCCGTCGAGGGCGTTGACCGCGCGCTCGATCTTCGCGCGGGCCTCACCGAGCAGCACGTTCGCCTGCGCGAGCTCCGCACTGGCCTCGGGCTTCTTGCCGTGGTCGGCGAGGTGGTGGAGCTGCTCGAGCCACTGCTGTGACAGGGCGACCGAGTCGTCGACCTGCGCGATGGAGAGCTTCAGTTGCGGGACGTTGACGCTGTTCTCACACACAGTGGCGGTTCCTTTCGGGCGTGGCGGCCGGGCGAATCTAACCGATCCAGGCGGAGAGCTCGTCGAGGAGCTTCTTCTTCGGCATCGCGCCGACGAGCTTCTTGGCGACCGCGCCGTTGACGAACACCAGCAGCGTGGGGATCGACATGACGTCGTAGCGCATCGCGGTGTCAGGGTTGTCGTCGACGTTGAGCTTGCCGACGGTGACCTTGCCGGCGTACTCGGCCGCGATCTCCTCGAGCACCGGCTCCATCATCCGGCACGGACCGCACCACGGAGCCCAGAAGTCGAGCAGGAACGGCTTCGAACTCCCTGCAACGTCGGTCTCGAACGCGCCGTCGGTGACGGTGACGATGTTGTCGCTCATTGTCGGCTACCCCTTTCTTGGCCGCGCGGTGGGCGCGGAATCGGTCTGGATACTACTACAGCGGGCAGACACCGGAATCCAGGTAGCGCAGGGCCTCGAACGCGGCCGTGGCGCCCTGTCCTGCGGCGGTCACGACCTGTTTCAGCGGCGTGTCGGTCACGTCGCCTGCGGCGAACAACCCTTGGTAGGAGGTACCCATCGAGTTGTCGACCATCACCCAGCCACCCTCGGCCAACTTCGCGAGGTCTCTGACCAAGTCGCTGTTCGGATGCACGCCGACGAACTCGAAGACGCCCTGCAC